>Ga0224742_10002_pt1 | contig 48553 bp, 57 predicted proteins | sample LIM_E_Water_Neg_FD_161631 | JGI IMG/M metagenome (GOLD analysis project Ga0224742, IMG submission 161631) | Enriched cells from gastrointestinal tract of the lab mouse from Pacific Northwest National Laboratory (PNNL), Richland, Washington... | ecosystem: Host-associated > Mammals > Digestive...
TCGTGAAATACGGGAGTGAGGAACTGGATATGGTGGAACACGCATATGCAACGACCGTCCACAAAAGCCAGGGAAGCGAATACCCGATGGTGATCCTGCCGTGGCTGCCCATGTTTTACAAAATGCTGCGGCGCAATATCTTCTACACCGCAGTCACAAGGGCAGGCGTACAGGTCGCCATCATCGGCAGTAAAAGGGCTGTCTGCACCGCCATCCACAATACGGAGTGTGACCGGCGCAATACCCGCCTTGGGGAGCGCGTCATCAGGGAATACAGCCAGGTGCTGGAGGAAAAGGGAAAGTAGCCTGAAAACAGCGGATACCGGCAGGAAGTAATCAATTTATAGGCGGAGGGTTTGTGCCTTACAGGTCAAGCCTGCAGAACTTGAAAGGAGCATAGCAAAAATGGATGATATGGAGAAAAAAACAGAAGAAATGAAAACAGGGGAAGTGGAAATGAACCAGAAGATGACAGAAAGGGCAGACTGGATCGATACGCAGACCTACTGGTATCTGATGCAGCTTCTGGAAATAAGTACGGCTGAGGCGGAAGAAAAATTCCCGTGGAACATTGCAATTATCAGGGAGGTGTTTGAGGAAGCCGTGACTGTACTCAATAAGCATGGATACAAGGTATGTGATCCGTACATATCCACACCGGAAGTCGGCCGGCAGTACCGCTGCACGCTTTCCGAGTGCGGCTGTGAGAACTGTAACTGTCAGGATGAGTTTATGGAAAAGGAAAGGCTCATTTCCAATATCGAGGATGCCGTTGCGCTTACCGGACTGAAGATCATAAGCGGCGGAAAAGACAGCATCATCGTCAGGGAGGGCAGCATTGATGCGGATTTTGAGATCCGTGTCAGCCAGCTTGCCGGATAGGGGGCTGCAGTATGGAAAAAAGAGACTATAAAAAGGAGTTCTGTACCCTGATGGATCAGTTTGCTTTCCGCTACTCCAGATGGCAGGTATGGAATGATTTCGTGAGCCTGTCTGCGATTTCGTTGGCAAATGTAATACCAACGCCGGAAAAAGAGGAGCGGGAGGAAAAATACCACGCCATCCTAAGCGGCTACCGGGAGGAGGAACGGGAGATTTTCCCGCAGATGTTACACCTTGTAGTGCTGACATTGAGCGATAACTCGGAGCAGGACTTTCTGGGCAGCCTGTACCATCATCTTGAGCTGCATCAGGAGCAGAAGGGGCAGTTTTTCACGCCCTACCATATCTGTGAATTTATGTCGGAAATACAGTTTACGGATTCAGAAGCGGATGAAATGCTGAAGGAACGGCGCTATATCAGTGTAAACGATCCTGCCTGCGGCGCGGGCGCCATGCTGATTGCCTTTGCAAATGTGGCAAGAAAACATGGCATCAATTACCAGAAGCATGTGCTGTTCGTGGCACAGGATATTGACCGCACCGCAGCCATGATGTGCTACATACAGATGTCCCTGCTGGGATGTCCCGCCATCGTGGTGATCGGGGACAGTCTTGCAAAACCGTTCCCACACCCGGATAACGAGGTGTGGTGTACCCTGTTTTATTACCTGAATCACTGGCGCTTTGTGTCAGGGGAGGTAGGAGAGAGACAGGAAGACAGCGGGGTTGCGGAAGAACAGGGAATGGCTGCCGTCACCTTAGAACATCCGCCTGAAAATGTCAGGCTGCTGGAAGGGGCGGACGGTCAGCTCATGCTGTGTATGGAACCGGCATCATAACAGGTGCTGAAGAAAGGAGCAAAAATGAAGAATGTAGCAGACATCCGGTTTCAACTGGATATATTGCGGCGGGACGGCTATCATGCCGCTGCGCGGATCATCGAATCCTTGCAGGGAACGGTCAGCCGGGAGGCTGAAATGGAATACCTGAAGGAATTTGTCCGGCAGGGCTGTTTTGATGAAGAACTCATTCGTGACCAGCTTCGCTGTCTGTGGAAGGCATACTGCCTGCACCACGGGCTTGATGCGGATACATCCGGGTACGACAATGACCTGAAGAAGTTGTGGAACACCATGGCGGAGGATGAACCTGAAACTGCAGATTGGAGCGATTATGACAGCTTTGACAATTTCATGTGCAGGTTTCTTGTGTAAGGTAAATTAAAAAATTTCATAAAAATTCAAGGAAAACAGGGGAAGGCTGGTACTTATTCTATGTACCCCTTCCCGGAAAGGAAGGAGAAAACAAATGGGAGAAACAACAGTAAATGCAGCGTATATGTACGACGAGGTGGAGGAAATCCGCAATCTGAACAAAGTGGAGGGATTTGATCCCAGAAGATACATGAGGATCATCGGGCAGGAAGGCCAGGCAGGAAAGTATTATCTCGACGTGGCGTTCCGTAAGCTCTGGTTCCGGCTGAAGTATCCGGAGGGCAAGATTGTGAAGAAAATCCTGAAGCTGACGGATCAGGTTGCCATTGTGGAGGCACGGATATACCTGCACCGCAATGACCCGGAGGAAAACTTCATCGCAAATGCACTGGCGCAGAAATACAGGACAGAGGACGGACAGTTTGGCAATAAATTTGTGGAACTGGCGGAAACTGCCGCAGTCGGGCGCGCGCTTTCGGATGCAGGCTTCGGGCTGCAGTTTGCAGACAAGGAAGAAGATATTGATCCGGAAGTGACGGAGGCTCCTTTTGAGCCGCAGTTCCTTTCAGGAAGTGGCATTGACGGCGAAGTTTTAGGCGAAATGTTTTCCGGGGAGGATATGGAAAACGGTACTGCGCTTTTGGATGAAAACATTCCTGGACAGTACGGGATAGAGAATTATATCCCCATGCCGGAAGAAGTGGGACAGGCGATGGGCATGACGCCCGCCATGTCACAGAACAGCGGTATGGCACCGCAGAACCGGCAGAGCCAGCCACAGCAAAACCAGCAGCAGAGGAACGGGGTGCAGCAGAGCCAGCCACGGCAAAACCAGCAGCAGAGTAATCAGCCGCAGCCGAAACCGGCGCAGGCGCCTGCAGCAAAAACAGCGCCGCAGCCCGGAAGACAGGCGGCAAGCAATGCTCCTGCCGGAAAGAATACCCAAGGCGCTGCCAATATCAAAAAGGATATGCCTGTGGAGCAGATCTATTCCATGTTAGACCGTGACAGTGCCGCAGCCGTTGTGATCCCGATGGGCTATAACAAGGGAAAGACACTGGGGCAGGTGGCTGTGGAGAAACCCGCAAACCTGCAGTGGTATGTGGACTCCTATGGCGGACCTGACAACCTCCTGCGTGCGGCGGCAAAGTTTTTGATTGACATGGCATTAGGGCAGGCAAGTTAGATTGAAATTATATCAAAATACAAAAAGGGCAGTGCTTCATCGTGCTGCCCTTAAAAAGAAAGCAGCTTTATAACAGGCTGCGGAAAGGAGGAACGCCATGTATCAGGATTTTCCCTTTACCATCGTGGATGTGGCATACCTCTTGAACCTGCATGTCAGGCATAAAAATACGGCGAGCCTTGATGTGGACTGTCCGTTCTGCGGGGAGAAAAAGGGCAAGCTCAACCTCAACACTAAAAAGAACGTGTTCAAGTGCAACCGGTGCGGGGAAAGTGGCGGCATGCTCTCCCTGTATGGGAGGATATACGGGTTGGATAACCAGACTGCTTATGAGGAGATAAAAGGCGCCCTGGGAAGGAATGAGCAGGCGCCGTCCTATCAGGTAAGGAAACGGGAGATTGCTCCGAAGGAGCCGGAGATCCCAAGCGCCATGCCCGCCCCGGATTATGTGAGGCACAAGACATACAGTACGTTCTTTTCCATGCTGGTGCTTGCGGATACCCACAGGAAGAACCTGTTAAAGCGCGGGTTCACGGAGCAGCAGATCGAAGAGAACGGTTATAAGAGCACGCCGGTCTTCGGCTATAAAAAGCTGACGGAGAAGCTGCTGGCGGCGGGATGCACCGTGGAGGGTGTTCCGGGATTTTATCAGGATAAGGACAGGGAGTGGACCATCCATTTCTCCAATAAATCCTCCGGGTTTCTGGTGCCGGTCCGAAACATCGACGGTCTGATCGTGGGGGCGCAGATTCGCTTGGATCACCCTTACGACGGCAGGAAATATATCTGGCTCTCCAGCACGAACTATCATATGGGCACATCCTCCGGAAGCCCCGTCCATCTGGCGGGCAGTCCGGGGGAAAAGACCATTTTTATCACGGAAGGGCCGTTAAAGGGCGACCTTGCCCATGCCCTGTCCGGCAGAACCTTCGGCTGCGTGCCGGGAGCGAACCAGTATGCAAACCTGCCCCCGTTCTTACGGGAGATGAAGCAGATGGGTACGCAGTCGGTTTATGAAGCCTATGACATGGATAAGCTGTTAAGGACTGCCTGCAGGGGCGATTATAACGAAAAGTGTACCCATTGCGAAAATTACCGGAAGGATTGGAAACAGCAGGATATTCCCTGCGAAAAGAAATGCGTGAAACGCCAGAACATCCAGCGGGGATGCCAGAAGCTCACACAGATCTGCCGGGAACTGGGACTGTCCGTGAAAACACTCACATGGGATATGGATGGCGACGGAGACTGGGCGGAGCATGTAAAGGGCGTGGATGATTACCTGTATGATCTGGAACAGAAAAAACAGGGACAGATTTGATAAAAAGAAATACATAGGGCGGACTTCCATACGGGGTTCGTCCTTTTTTGCGTAAAGCGTAAGTAAAAAACAATATTTTTGTAAAGCGCTGTTGGCTTTTACTTAAACCGTGCGTATAAAACAGTAAATAAAACATAAAGGAGCTGAAGCTATGATGTATCAAAAAATTATTGTACCCATTGACCACGGAAACAGGAACATGAAGACGGAGCATAAGATATTTACCTCCGGCTTTTTGGAGGGGGACTGCAGGCCCGCACTGGGGGAATACCTTCAGTATGATGGGCGCTACTATGCCCTGACCGAGCAGCGGATACCTTATATGCGGGACAAGACGCTGGATGACAGGTTCTTTATTCTGACGCTGTTTGCGGTGGCGATGGAGGCGGAAAAGCAGATGTTAAACGCAAAGGACACGCTCCTGCAGGCAGTGCTGCCGGTGGGACTGCCGCCGAAGCATTACGGCGCGCTGTACCGGAAGTTTGAGGACTACTTTAAGGACAGGGGCATCCAGCAGTTTATCTACAAGGGCATCCCTTACCGGGTTGAGATTGTGGAAACTGCCGCCTTCCCGCAGGATTATGCGGCTGCCATGACTGTCTATCAGAAGATAGCAGAATACAACAAAGTCATCACGGTGGACATCGGAGGCTTTACGCTGGATTACCTTATGATCCGGGGAGGAAAACCGGACCTGTCTGTCTGTGACTCTCTGGAGAAGGGCGTCATCCGGTTGTATAATGATATTTCTTCCCGTGTCAATTCCGAGCAGGACATCCTGATCGACGATACGGACATTGATCGGATCATCCGGGGAGAGAAGACCGATTTTGTTGAAGATGTGGTCCGTATTGTGGAGGATATGACAAGGACTTTTGTGAATGACATCCTCGGCACGCTCAGGGAGCGGGGGCTTGACTTGAAAGCGGGCTGCGTGGTATTTATCGGCGGCGGCGCCCTGCTGCTTAGAAAATATCTGGAACAGTCCGGCAAGATTGGACGCTGCATCTTTGTGGAAGACATCTGCGCCAACGCAAAAGGGTATGGTATGCTCTACCAGATCCAGAAGAAGGGTAGATAACCGTATGGGAAAAAAGAACCCGTTTGTGACAACGGTAGGATTTAACAGGCATGATCCCGCCCATGTGGAGGTGGCGCAGTTCCTGAATGGCATGGAGCGGGGGAAGGCACAGTATATCGTGGATGCGGTTATGGCGTACCAGAACGGAGGGCAGGCGGGCGTTTCTGTTTTATCAGGGGCTGGAAGGATAGCAGACTATGAGGCAATCCGGAAGATTGTGCTGCAGGTCATGGAAGAACGGGAAAATGGGGCTTATGGCAGCAATATGGCTGCGGCGGGGGCAATGGAAACGGCTCAACAGGCAGAAACTTTTGGCGAAAATGGATTGACAGGACTGGATGATAATGCGTTAGGCGGTATCTTACAGTCGCTGGAGGCGTTTAAGGGATAGGATGAACGGAAACAGAAAATAATAGCAGCATAAAAGGAAGCCTTTTCCAGTCTTTTATGAATCGGCTTCCTTTTGTTCAAGCAGAGTGTCGGTTGATATGTTAAAATATTTAGCGAGAATAGCAACTTCGTAGTCGGGAACAAAGCGGCTGCCCTGCTCGATGCGCAGGATGGTCAGGTCGCTGCACTCCATGCCGAGCAGCTGGAGCTGGCTTGCGAGCGCGGCTTGGGATAATCCTTTTTCCTGCCGGAGCTGTCTGATCTTGGAACCAATGATGTTTTTGGAGGTTCCGTTCCAGTAAATTTTCATAAATGCATTCCCTTCTAAAGATGAAGTGTATAGAATTGATTTTACCGAAACGGAGTGATAATATACTTCTAAAGATGAAGAACAAGGAAATATAAGGGATCAGCAGTGGGTTGTTGGTACGAAATAATACTGATAATAAAGGAGAGGTATGGCATGAATGATGTATGGTTGAAAATGGCTGAGTTTTTGGGCAGGTTAAACGGAGAGAGCGTCAGCAGGGAAAGTTATGTACGCACTCCAGAATATGAAAAGGCGTTGGAGGCATGGAAAGAAAAAGAACAGGAGTGGGAGGATTTTCTGGAAACTCTTTCCACAGAACAGAGGGAAAAGCTGGAGGAAATCAAAGAATGCCAGGAGGACTTTTCTTCTGCCCAAGAGTTAAGGGCATATATTCAAGGCTATGTGGACTGTGTGCAGGCATTGTATCATATGGGATTATTGAATGAAAATAAGGAATTAAAAATTCATTAAAAACAAAAGATATATTGCCTTTTCAGAGAAAGACATATTATTATAAATAAGGGTAACCCGGTATAAGATATGAAAATGGATGGAAAGGCAGTGAGGCAATGTATAATCCGCAACTGGAGACATTTATCCGCGTGGCAGATGCCGGAAGTTTTAACAAGGCGGCAGAACAGGCATATATTACACCTACGGCGGTTTTGAAACAGATCAATCTGCTGGAGGCAGATTTGGGGGTACAGCTCTTTGAAAGAACCCACAGGGGGCTTTCTCTGACGAAAGCAGGGAGCTCTCTGTATAAAGACACAAAATACATTATCCAGTATTGCAAGGATTCTGTGGTACGAGCGAAAAATGCCATGCAGGAAAACACAGACATCATCCGTATTGGGACATCACCGATGACACCTGCGCAGGTTCTTGTGGAACTTTGGCCACAAATTCATGCGTTGTGTCCAGAGATCAAGTTCCAGCTTGTCCCTTTTGAGAATACTCCGGAAAATGCAAGGGAAATATTGAAGAACCTTGGACAGAATATTGATGTGGTGGCAGGAATTTTTGATGAAACAATGCTGAATCTGCGCCAGTGCGCGGGCTTTGAACTTTTCGAGCAGCCATTATGCTGTGCGGTATCCATTCACCATCGTCTTGCGGATAAGATAAAACTGACGGTTCAGGATTTATATGGGGAGAACCTGCTACTGATGCATCGTGACTGGAGCCATTATGTGGACAGACTTCGGGATGACCTTTGGCAGAACCACAGTAAGATCAGCATCGTGGATTTTGATTTTTACAGTGTGGATGTATTTAACCGCTGTGAGAATGGAAATGATGTGCTGATGGCGGTGCCGGTATGGGATAATGTCCATCCCTTATTAAAGGTAATCCCTGTAGATTGGAGTTATTCTATTCCCTATGGCCTGCTGCATTCCCCGGAACCTTCCGTAACGGTAAAGAAATTCCTCTCGGCATTGCAGAAAGTATTGTAACAGGGTAACAACAGAGTTGTAACCTCAAAGTATAAACTGATTAACCAATCGAGACTTCTTTTGAAGCCTCGATTTTTTTATACTAAAAAAGCAAGGGGGAAAGGCGTGGTTATGAATAATTTTATTTTTGAAAATTCTACAAAGACATATTTTGGAAAAGGCTGTGTGAAAGAATATCTTGCCTGCCTGACCAGACATTATGGAAAAAATGTGATGTTTGCTTATGGTGGAGATTCCATCAGGAATAACGGTATTTATGATGAGATCCGGGAGAGTCTTGCAAAAGCGGAAAAGAATGTGGTTGAATTTTCAGGCATTTATGAAAATCCAACTTATGAAAAAGTGCTGGAGGGCGCGAAGCTGGCAAAGGAAAATGAAATAGATTTTATTCTTGCCGTTGGGGGCGGAAGCGTGACGGACTGCTGTAAAGCCGTTTCTATGGCAGCGGTTTATGGCGGCGATCTTTGGGATGATTTTTTTGCAAGGTATGGAATTATGGAGTTTGATCCGGTTCCAATGGGCGCTGTTGTGACGGAAACGGAAACCGGAAGTGAAATGAACGGAAGGGCAGTCATTACGAACCAGGCGTTGAAAGTCAGGACGGGGAGGGACTATCCCAAGTGTAACCCTAAATTTGCGTTGATCGATCCTGCCTATAGCTGCCATGTTCCCAAAAGGCAGATGGTGTCTGACGGTTTTGATACATTATCCCATATGATGGAGATTTATTTCAGCAAACCAGATGAAGATAATGTTTCCGATGACATTGCGGAGGCGCTGATGAAAAATGTAATCCAGAATTTAAGGACGGCAATCAAAGACCCACAGGATTATAGGGCAAAAAGCAACCTGATGTGGGATGCGGCTATGGCGGAGAACCGTATCCTGAAATTAGGAAAACAGACAGATTTCCAATGCCGTCAGATGGAGCATCAGCTTGCAGCTTATACAAACTGCAACCAGGGGGAAGGGCTTGCAGTCCTGCATCCTGTCTACTATCGTCATATTTATAGAAACGGCTGTCATAAGTTCAGGAGGTTTGCCGTCAATGTATGGGGAATTTCGGACAGGGGCAAGACAGAGGAAGAAACAGCCTGTGAAGGGGTTGAGGCACTGGCTGGATTTATTAAAGAAGTGGGACTTCCCGTTACACTCCGTGATTTAGGGGCAGACGAGAATACGGATTTGAGGCAGATCGCAGATTCCTGCAGTCTTTCTGCCGGCAGTTATAAACAAATGACGCACAAGGAAATCCTTGAAATTTTTCAGGAATGTTATTAAAGGAGGAAAAACAATGAGAAAGAAAATGATGAAGAAAGTAACAGCGGTATTGACGAGCGTAGTTCTTGCCATTGGTCTTATGGGGTGCGGCAGCCAGAACAGCGGGAACAATACGCAGCAGGTCCGGCAGGAAAGGGAAGATGTGACGCCGGAAAGTACACAGGAGCCGTCCGCCCCGCTGGAACAGGAAACGGAAAACCAGACGGATGCAGCACAGACTGAGCAGGAAACGGCAGTACAGACAGAACAGCAGCCGGAAAACGATGTGGATACTTCGGCGGAGAATACCGATCAGCCGTCTGCGGAAGGCGGAAAAACGCTGGTTGTTTATTACTCAGCTACAGGAAACACGGAAAGCGTGGCAGGTTATATTGCAGCGGCGACAGACGCCGACATTTTCGTGCTGGATCCGGTGGAGCCGTACAGCAGTGAGGATCTGAACTGGACGGATGAAAACAGCCGTGTTGTGTATGAGCATGACAATCCGGAAGCAAGAAACGTGGAATTGGTGTCAACGACCGTAAATGACTGGGAATCCTACGACACCGTATTTATCGGTTATCCCATCTGGTGGCACATTGCGGCATGGCCGGTGGACGGGTTTGTTGAGGCAAATGATTTCACCGGGAAGACGGTAATTCCTTTCTGTACCTCATCGAGCTCTGATCTGGGTGAGAGCGGGGAGCTGCTGGCAGAGGCAGCCGGAACAGGGAACTGGCTGGAGGGAGAACGGTTTTCATCCAGTGCCTCCGAGGAAACGGTCCGGGCATGGGTGGAAGGTCTGGATCTGTAAAAACAGATAAAGGCAGATTGCAGGAAACAGGAACAGTTGGAAGTAATCAATAAAACAGGGAGAATTGTAAATGAATAAAAGATATATTTTTACAGCGCTGCTGGCAGGATTGCTGACAGTATTCGTACTTACCGGCTGTGGTAATGAGGCGGCTGGTACAACGCAGGAAGCAGTAACGGACTCAAAGCAGGAAACGGCCGCAGATGCGGGGCAAAGTACACGGGAAGATGAACTGCAGAATGTATCGGTGGATGCAGAGCAGGAAACATTGATGGAAAAAGAGAATACTGATGATGTACTGATGATTGCGCAACAGGGAATGTTCTCTTCCGGCGGCATCGTTACTGAGCCGGTGGAAGGAGAATATGATCCGACATCAAACTGGCTGGATGCAAGCCGTGCAGGGAATACTGCCCATGTGGATCATGCCAATGTATTTTACCAGATACCGGTGAATGATAATGGCAATCCGATTGTTTATCTGCATGGTTATGGGCAGTCCCGTATGGGATGGATGACAACTCCGGACGGGCGTGAAGGATGGTCTGACCTGTTTTTGAAAAAAGGATATGCGGCATTTCTGGTGGATCAGCCGAGACGCGGCGAGGCGGGAGCAGCCTCATCCATGACAACGGACGGATTTCTTGATACATGGGCTGAGGACTCCAAGGAATATAAACCGGGAGACCAGGCGTGGTATACCCACTTCAGAATCGGACGTGTGGCGCCGGAGCGGTATGAGGGCTCTCAGTTTCCGGAAGGGGAGGAGGCACAGGATCAGTTTTTCCGTCAGATGACGCCAAATACCGGAAATTTCGATCAGGCACTGGACGCAGCGGCTCTGGGGGCTGTAATGGAAGATGTGTATGAAATGACGGGCAGCAAGGCAGTCTTTGTGACACATTCACAGGGCGGAGCTGTAGGCTGGGATGTGCCGGTGGAGAATATTTCCGCGATTATAGCCATTGAGCCGGGAGGAACACCAGAGCCGGGTTCAGAGCAGTATCAGAAACTGCTGGAGGCAGGGATTCCCATTACGATTTACTTTGGGGATTATATTGACAATGGACCGGAAGATATTATGTCCACAGGCTTCTGGCAGGCAGTCCGGGACGGTGCCATTCAGTTTGCGGAAAGCTATAACAGTGACGGCGGCGATTGTACCGTAGTTTATCTGCCGGATGAAGGAATTACCGGGAACAGCCATTTTATGTTTCAGGAGCTGAATAACGATGTGATTGCAGACCATATTGCCGCATGGCTTGAGGAAAAAGGACTGCATTAAAACAAAGGGAGCTTTGAGACGGCTTTTATAAGGAGAGACGATCTATGAAAAAAATTGTAGTGTGGTTTTCTGCGGTTTTACTGGTACTCAGTTTGGCGGCATGTGGAAACAGCACGGAATCGGCGGAGAATAACGACACAGAAACGACAAATTCGCAACCGGCTACTGACGGGAGCGGATCTTCCGGACAGGAGGAGAACGTTTCTGTGAATGATGATTCAGAAAAAGAAACAGGCGCTTCACAGGATACTGTTTCTCGGGACAACGGGGAAGCATCCGTGGTATATTTCACATCCGACATATCGCCGGAAGGGTTGATGGCTGTTTACGAGGCTTTGAACTGGGAACCTACTGGAGGCGTTGCGGTCAAGCTGTCAACAGGAGAGCCGCCGGCAAGTAATTATCTCGATCCGGAACTGATTAAGGACCTGATACAGTCCGTGGACGGTACGATTGTGGAGTGCAATACGGCATATGGCGGCTCCCGGACGGAAACGGCCATGCACATGCAGGTAGCGGAGGATCATGGATTTACGGCGATTGCGGATGTGGACATTCTGGATGCGGAGGGTTCCATGGAACTGCCCGTGGAGGGTGGAACGCGCCTTGAAAGCAATCGGGTGGGTTCTCATTTCGCGGATTATGATTCTTATATTATCCTGTCTCACTTCAAGGGGCACGCGATGGCGGGTTTTGGCGGGGCGATTAAGAATATCTCCATCGGGCTTGGTTCCAAAGAAGGGAAATGCCTGATCCATACTGCCGGAGCGAGCAGCAGCAGTCCGTGGGGCGGCGATCAGACCGGTTTTACGGAGTCGATGGCGGAAGCCGGTAAATCCGTATCGGATTATCTGGGATATGGGAACCGGATTATATATATCAGTGTGTTGAACAATATTTCCATTGACTGCGACTGCGACGGAAATCCCGCAAAGCCGGATATTCACGATATTGGGATTGTGGCTTCCTTTGATCCGGTGGCTATCGACCAGGCATGTATTGATCTTGCTTTTGCGGCAGAAGGAAGCAAAACCCTTCAGGACCGGGTGAACAGCAGGGATGGCTTACACACATTGGAGCACGCGGAAGAAATCGGATTGGGAAGCCGCACTTATGAGCTGGTAAATATTGATGAGTAATCAGAACGCTCTGTATGGCATTTTGATACAAGGAAGGTGATCTGCATGGAACTATTTGCCCTCATAAAACGCGAATTTGTTTATATCAGTTATTATTTCATGGTACAGCTCCGTCAGATCGCCTTTTACTGGATTCTGGGTATGATGGTCGGCTCTCTGGTATCTGTTTTTGCAAAAGACGCCATCCATAACTGTTTTGAAAGAATCAGGGACAAAAAATGGGGAGTATTCGGCGTAATCCCGGCAAGCATTTTGGGGATTGCGTCGCCTCTGTGCATGTATGGCACGATTCCTATAGCGGCTTCTTTTTCCAGACATGGGATGCGCCACGACTGGCTGGCGGCTTTTATGATGAGCAGTGTGCTTTTAAACCCGCAGCTTCTTTTTTACAGCACGGCGCTTGGGGGAACGGCCATGGCAGTGCGGCTGGTTTCCTGTACTTTATGTGGGATTTTTGCAGGGCTGGCGGTACATTTTGCTTATGGGAAGAAACCGTTCTTTAACTTTGCGGGATTTGAGCCCCGTGCAAGCCATGACACAGACCCCAATCTTTTTATGCGGTTTTTGAAAAATCTGGGGCGGAATGTCAGGGCGACGGCTCTTTACTTTCTGATTGGTGTGCTGCTTTCCGCATTGTTCCAGAGATATGTCCCGGCAGACGGTTTTGCGGAGCTTTTCGGGAAAAGCAATGAGGGGTTCGGTGTGCTGATGGCGGCGACCATCGGTGTTCCGCTCTATGCCTGTGGGGGCGGGACAATCCCGCTTTTGCAGCAATGGCTGGTCTCCGGAATGAGCATGGGGAGCGCGGCGGCATTTATGATTACCGGGCCTGCCACGAAGATCACAAACCTGGGGGCATTGAAGATCGTGCTTGGAATAAAGCGTTTTGTTCTATATATTGCTTTCGTAATGGTGTTCTCTCTGATAACAGGACTCATTACAAATCTGCTGGTTTAAGGGAGAAGATTGTATGAAAAAAATAAAAAAGAGAACGGTGATTGAGCTGGTGATACTGGTGGTCCTGATCGTATGGGCGTCATGGTATTTGTTCATGGGTAGAAAGATTACAGGAGTAGATGATAATGTGGCTGTCGGAGACGAAGGGACGCATTCGCTGGTCGTTTATTTTTCCAGAGAGGGTGTTATACCGGATGGAATAGATGCCGCCTCCTCCGCTTCGCCCAATTCCAATCAGTACGAGGCTGAAAGCGATACGGAGGCTGCGGCTAAAATGATTGCGCAGCTTACTGGGGCGGATTTATTTCAGATCCGCACGGACAGATATTACCGCAGCGCTTTTTGGGGAACGGCAGCTACCGCATGGATTGAGGAGGCGTTGAATTTAAGACCGGGGCTGGCGGCAAAGCCGGAAAGCCTTGATAAATATGATGTGATCTATATTGGTTATCCTGTCTGGTGGTTTAATGCACCGATGGCGGTCGGGACATTTTTAGAGAGTTATGACCTGACAGGGAAAACAGTGGTTCCCTTTTGTACCAGCACGGATAATGGGATTGATGTAAGCATGGATTATATCCGGGAGGTTTCAGGCAGCGCGACGGTTTTGGACGGATACCGTGCCCATAATTCCGGTTTGGAAGATGTATCAGCATGGCTTGAACGGATTGGCATGTTGGAGCAGACAGACGAACAGCAGGATACAGAAACCGGTCTGACAAAATCAGAAGCGGATATAGCGGATACTGACCCGGAAGTGAGTGAACTTCCCAATGTCACGGAGGGAACAGAAGCTTATCGGGACTTTGTGATTGACAATGTGTACCATTCCGCAGATGCAGGGGATATTCATTACAATGTATATATTCCGGAAAGCTATGATGGCAGTAAGCCGTATGCCTTGTATTTTACGCTGCCCGGTTATGAAGGGCTGTATTTTCAGGGAGTCGCTGCCAATATTGAGTCGGAGGAATTTGGATTTGAGGCACAGAAGTACAATGACGAGATGATTATTGTTGCGCCGCAGCTTAACGACTGGGGAGAAACTTCGGCAGATCAGACGATTGCACTGGTGGAATATTTTCTGCAGCAGTATCACATCGACACATCGAAAGTATATGGGAACGGTTATTCGGGCGGAGGCGAAACCATGTCTATCGTAATGGGAAAGCGTCCTGATCTGTTTACGGCATATCTTCATGTCAGTTCACAGTGGGACGGCGAATACGAGCCTGTTGTGGATAACCGGCTGCCTGTTTATTTTGCCATAGGCAGGAATGATGAGTATTACGGTTCCGCCAAAACGCAGAGAGCGTATGATACGCTTTATGACTTGTATGAGCGGCAGGGATTGTCGAAAGAAGAAATTGACAGCCTGCTTGTGCTGGACATTAAGGAGCATGATTATTTTACCGGGAGGAATGCCCCGAATGAGCATGGCGGAGGCGGACTTTTTGCCTATGATGAGGAAATTATGGGCTGGCTGTTTTCAAAGTGATTGGGATATAACAGGAAAGGAAAGGCGGAGATGACGATGAAACGAATGAATATTTTGTGTCTGTGCATGACGGCATTATTGATATTAGGCATAGCCGGATGCGGGGCAGAGGGAAAGGATAACAGTACCGGGAGCAGTCCTGTTCAGGAGTCAGGAGAAAGGGAAGTGTCCGGCAGTGAAAATGAAAACGGCGATTTGGGAGCAGGGGAAATCGCTGCAGATAAACAGGGAAGTGCAGATGCAGGCAGTGAATCCCAGTCAGGCAGCTCCAACATATTGATTGCCTATTTTTCCATACCGGAGGATGTGGAAACAACGGATGCGGTTGCCGGAGCCAGTATTGTAATCAGGGATGGGGAAAAAATGGGCAACACCGAGTATGTGGCAAAAGTAATCCAGCAGACAGTCGGTGGGGATCTGTTTCATATTGAGACGGTAGAAGAATATCCGCTTGACCATGATCCGCTGGTAGATCAGGCGGCGGATGAGCAGGATGAGAATAAACACCCGGAGCTTTTGAATCATGTGGAGAATTTTGAACAGTACGAAACCATTATTTTAGGGTTTCCGAACTGGTGGGCAGATCTCCCGATGCCGGTCTATACATTTTTGGAAGAATATGATTTTGGTGCAAAGACCATTATCCCCTTTGTAACACATGGCGGCAGTGGTTTTTCGGGAACCATCCGGACTATATCGGAACTGCAGCCCGGCGCCCATGTAAGTGAGAATACCTTGTCCTTATCCAGAAACAGTGTGGCGGACAGCGAGGAAGATGTAGCAGCTTGGGCGGAAAGCCTGGGACTGAACGTGACAGAAATTGCGCCGGACAATAGTGGTGATACAGTGGCAGATGCGGTGGCTGATCCTGTGGACCAACAGATTTTATACCTTTGGGAAGAAGGCAACATGCCTGCGGTCACAGAGTATACAGAGAACAACGGAAATTATGCGGATGATCCGGATTTCCGTCCTTATATGGTAACATTTCCTGTTCCGGAGGGAACAGAAGTGAAAGGTGCTGTCCTGATCAATGCAGGCGGCGCTTTTCAGTTTAGAAGCGACCAGATGGAGGGAACCCCTGTAGCGCAGGAACTTAGCAGACTGGGGTATCAGAGTTTTGTGGTAAACTATCGCCTGCGCCCTTATACACAGGAGGAAGGAGCATTGGATCTGGCCCGTGCGGTCCGATTTGTCCGTAAATATGCAGATGTCTATGGCATTGATGAAAAGGATATTGCCGTTATGGGTTTTTCGGCAGGCGGTATTCTTGCAGGGGAAATGCTGTTGAATTTTGACGGTACGGTGAACGGAAGTGCCTTGGATGACAGTTATGTTCCGGATGAGCTTGACGGTATATCAGCGGATGCAGGCGCGGACGGCATGATTTATTCCTTTTATGGACGCCTGAGTGTCGCGTCCACTGACACAGACAAATTTGCGTCGTCCAATCTGCCGCCTACCTATTTCTGCTACGGCACCCGTGATCCGTTTGTAGGTGAGTTTGAAGAATGTGTGGAGGCGTTAAAGGAAGCGGGTGTTCCGGTAGAAGTGGATGTGCTGGAAGGCAGACCGCATGGGTACGGCTATACAGAGGGATGGATTCCTGCCTATGATGCGTGGCTGACAGGAATTTTTGAGAACAACTGAGTGTAGATACCTTTAGGTAATAACTTAGAAACCATTCGGAACTTCTGTAAAAGGTGTGGATTGATTAAAATAAAATCATCAAGGCAAAAGCAAAAACACGGTTGCAGAAAATCATGGAGGTTGGCTATGGAATATAGGACACTGGGAAAAGATCTGACAGTATCCGCGGTGGGGCTTGGCTGTATGGGAATGAGCCACGCTTACGGGGCACCGGCAGATAAAAATGAGATGAAAGAACTGATTGCGGAGGCTGTAGATATCGGATATACATTTTTTGATACGGCGGAAGTTTATGGTACGCCGGAAAATCCCCATCACAATGAAGAACTGGTAGGGGAAGCATTGCGGCCGTATCGAAATAAAGTTGTGATAGCGACAAAGTTTGGAATCTATTTTGACATGGAAAGCAAACAGGTAAATAAACCGCTTCTGCCGGATTCCAGACCGGAGGTTATCCGTGTCTCGGTAGAAAATTCCCTAAAGCGGCTGGGAACTGACCATATCGACCTGTACTATCAGCACCGCATTGACCCGTTCGTACCGGTTGAGGAGGTGGCAGGCGTCATGCAGGAGCTGATGCAGGAGGGAAAAATTACGCACTGGGGACTATCGGAAGCTGACGAGGAAACGATACGCCGCGCCCATGCGGTCTGCCCGGTAACGGCGATCCAGAACCGCTATTCCATGATGGCGCGCTGGCATGAAGTGTTATTCCCCGTACTGGAGGAATTAAACATTGGTTATGTGGCATTTTCGCCATTGGCAAATGGATTTTTGTCCGCAAGGTATGGGAAAGAGGCTAAGTTTGACGCGGGTACGGATTACCGGAGCATGATGCCGCAGTTTACGCCGGAAGCTGTGGAACAGAATCAGAAACTGCTGGAGCTGGTCAGAACGGTTGCGGAAGGAAAGCACGCCACGCCCGGTCAGATTGCCCTTGCGTGGATGCTTGGGAAAAAACCATATCTGGTGCCAATCCCCGGAACGAGAAAGTCAGACCGCCTGAAAGAAAATGCGGGGGCATCGGATATTAAGCTGACGGAAAAAGAGATTGCGGTTTTGGATAAACAGCTCGATGCGATGGAAATGTCAGAGGTATTCGGTGGCACCAATGCGAGAAGAATTTCTAAGCGGTCAAAAAACACCCGCTAAGAAATTCTACGGTTCCAAAGGGCGGAACCTACTCACATGGAAGAACGCAAAAACAGCGTTCTTCCCGTATATTGTTATGCTGCTGATGAATATAAAAAGGAGGACATCATAATGAACGAATTTGTTTTCACTTATCCCACAAAAGTATACTTTGGGCAGAACTCTTTGGAAAAGGCGCTTCGGGCGGAGTTAAACAGACATGGAAAGACAGTGATGCTCGCCTATGGCGGCGCTTCCCTGAAGAAGAACGGCATCTATGACAGGGTAAAGGAGCTGCTTGCAAAGGACGGAAAAGAAGTTGTAGATTTTCCGGGCATTATGCCCAACCCTACCTATGCTAAGGTGCAGGAAGGCGCGGTGTTAGCGAAAGAAAAGGGCGTGGATTTTATCCTCGCGGTAGGCGGAGGCTCCGTCATTGACTGCTGTAAGATCATAGCGGCGCAGGCAAAAACAGACAAGGACATCTGGGAAATGGAGTTTTCGGAGGGTAAATTTCCGACGGAGTATCTGCCGATGGGGGCGGTGGTTACCGCTTCCGGCACAGGAGCCGAACAGAACTGCGGCGCAGTTATTACCAATGAGGAAAAAGGGATCAAAACCGGTGTGTTCGGCGCATATGCTTCTTTTGCGGTGCTTGATCCGGAACTGACGGCTTCCGTTCCCGCCATGCAGGTGATCTCCGGCGCTTTCGATACGTTGAGCCATGCGATGGAAACGTATCTTGGCAATTCCGATCAGGACAATGTTTCTGATGACTTGGCGCTGGCGGTCATGCGCAATACTGTGGTCAATATGCGCCGTCTGCTTGAAGATGTGAACGATATGCAGGCGAGAAGCAATCTGATGTGGGATTCGGCCATGGCGGAGAATGGTATTTTGAAAGTCGGCAGGGTCACGGACTTTCAGGCGCACCAGATCGAGCATCAGCTCGGCGCATTTACAGACTGCAATCACGGACAAGGACTTGCAGTGATCCATCCCGCTTATTACAGGCATATTCTGAAGGATGCGGAAGAAAAATTTGAACGGTTTGCAAAAGCTGTATTTGGAAAAGATACAGCAGAGGAGGGAATACAGGCACTCAGCGATTTCATAAAAGAGTGCGGACTTCCGACCAAAATGGGCGAACTGAGGTCAAAGGTGGAGATCACGCCGGAAGTGCTGCGCAAGGTGGCTGATACTTGCAACATTATCAAATGCAATCCCCGTGAGCTTGGCAGGGATGAGGTGTATGAGATTTTGATGGAGTGTATGTAACAAAGGTAAATTCCTTCGGAATTAACAAATTGAACAAGTTCGATTGTGAGATTTGCTATGTAATCTCGGTTAAAAAGTATAAAAAGGAGAAGTCGATAATGAGTGAACAGAAATATGTGAAACTAAATAATGGTGTGGAAATGCCCGTAGCAGGCATCGGAACTTTCCTGTTAAGCCCGGATGAAGCGGAGGCTTCCGTATTAAGCGCGCTGCAGGGCGGTTATCGTCTGATTGACACGGCAAATGCCTATGTGAATGAGAAGGCTGTGGGCAGGGCTATGAAAAAGTCCGGCGTACCCAGAGAGGAAATTTTTCTGGAGACAAAAATCTGGCCTGCATTTTATGAGCAGGAGGACGCAGTGGAAAAAACGCTTCAAAGGCTGGATACCGATTACATTGATCTGCTTTTGATTCACCAGCCTGCGGGTAATTATCTGGCGGGCTACCGGCTGATGGAGAAGGCTTATAAAGAGGGAAAGGTGAAAGCCATCGGACTGTCCAATTTCAACAAGGAGCAGATTCAGGAAATCCTGGATACCTGTGAAGTAAAACCTGCCATCCTGCAGACGGAAGTGCATCCTTATTTTCAGGAGAAGGAGCTGAAAGCGTTTCTGAATAAGGAGGGCATGGTAATTCAGGCGTGGTATCCGCTTGGACATGGCGACAAGGCATTGATCAGCGAGCCGGTATTCACAAAACTGGCTGAAAAATATGGAAAGAGCAATGCGCAGGTTATTCTGCGCTGGCATATTCAGGCGGGCAATATTGTGATTCCCGGTTCCAAGAACCCGGATCATATCTGCGATAATTTTGACCTGTTTGATTTTGCACTGACGGACGAAGAGATGGCACAGGTGGCGGCTGTTGATAAGAATAAGAGATATTATACGAGTACGCCCCAGATGCTTGAAGGGTATGTGAATATGGTACCGGATGTAGACGGGCAGAAATAAGTATTTGTACCGTAAGTTGTAACGGGGAGAAGCTATGGTAAAAAAGATTTTGATATTTTTTTCAATGGGATTATTCACACTTGGCATGGCAGGATGTTCTTCATCCGGTCATGCCGGTTCAGTTTCCGTGCAGACGGGACCGGCGGAGGAACTGCCGGAGCAGGAGGTCATGTGCGCCATCCGCATAAGGTTGGGAGATACGGTTTTAGACGGCGTATTATATGATAATTCGACAGCACAGGGATTTGCCGAAATGCTCCCAATCACAACAGAAACATGGCATGCCGCGCCGGGGTTTGCAAGAGCCTTTGACTTGACGGAACAGATTGAACAGAAAGGTACGCCTGGATACGGATATGAACCGGGTTCGCTGGCCTATTGGGATGAAGGACCGTCCATTGCGATGATTTACGAGGCAAGCCGCAGGGAAACGGTGGTGCCTGTTGTACCAATCGGGAAGATGACATCAGATGCTTCCATGCTTGAGGAATATGAAGATATCATTACCATTGAGCTTGTGGAAGATGAGGAGTCGCTGTCCGGGACTGGCGGTACGTTGACGGAAAACAGTGGTGAAGTGATAGAGAACGAGGGTGTGGCAGGAGGAAATGAGACTGTGTTTACGGCGGATACAAAGGTGTGGGATGTGATCCATGATCCGGTGTTTGGGGATTATGGACGACTAATCTTTCCGGCAGACAGATCGATCAGTGACAGCCTGACCTTGGGGGATGTGGGAAATATCCTCACATGGTATTCCTATGTCAGTCCCGACAGGACGGTTGAGATAGCAAATTATCTGAGAGAACAGGCGGCATCGGGAGAACAGATTTTTTATGACATTTACACGGAGGAGGAAAAGGCAGCGGACCCGGCGAAAGAGGATACCGGACTGTTCTTTTTCCGTGGAACGCCCGGTGAAAAATTTGCCGTTACCAATGCGGGCGGCGGATTTGTTTATGTGGCTGCCATGCACGACAGCTTTCCCCATGCGCTGGAGTTGTCGAAAAAGGGCTATAATGCCTTTGCGCTCATCTATCGCCCAGGCGCGCAGACGGCCTGCGAGGATCTGGCGAGGGCAATCGCTTTTATCCATGAAAATGCGGAAGAATTGGGAGTGGACGTGTCCGATTATTCCCTCTGGGGCGGCTCTGCGGGCGCGCGCATGGCGGCATGGCTTGGAAGCTATGGAACCGCTGCTTTCGGAGAGGCGGATTATCCGAGACCGAGCGCCATCATCATGCAGTATACGGGTTTGTCAGAGGTGACAGGAGCAGAACCGCCTACTTATGCGTGTGTCGGTACGAGTGACGGGATTGCTTATTACGGGACTATGGAAGAACGGATCAGGCGGATACAGGCGCAGGGGACGAATGCTGAGATAGAGGTTTTTGAGGGACTGCCACATGGATTCGGACTGGGAGAGGGAACCGTGGCAGAAGGCTGGTTTGACAGTGCGGTTCGGTTTTGGGAAGACAATATGGAGAAATAACGAGGAAAATACCCGTTGTAGCATTACGGCATTTTTGCAGGAGGAGAAGCATGAAAGACAAAGTTATCGAACAGTCACAAAAATTTTGGCAGTCATTAGAGAAGGCGGATTCCAAAGGAATGCGCGAAGCCTGTGATCCAGACTGCTGGTTTGTCCACATCGGCATGAGCTGTGGTCTGGATGAAGAAATGGAGGCTTTTGACAAAAAGCTTTTTCAGCCGACACAAATTGATATTCATGGGCAGGAAGTCAGAGAATGGGGCGATACATCTGTCTGCATGACAGATGTAGATTACAGCCTGCTGCTGGGCGGCAAAGCGACCACTCATCATTTTATGACCACAGAGGTTTACCAAAACCGGAACGGGGAATGGAAACTGATCCAGTTTACCTTTACCGCACTGGTAAACTGATTCTGTATTTACCGCATGCAGAACATAAGGGACTCTCTAAACAAGAATCATATGACAGGAGGAAAATATCATGGAATTTTTAACACTGAACACAGGAACAAAAATGCCGCTTGAGGGATTTGGCGTATTCCAGATTCCGGATGCGGCGCAGTGCGAGCAGGTTGTATATGACGCGATAAAGACCGGTTACAGACTGCTTGATACGGCGGCATCCTACATGAATGAGGAAGCAGTCGGCAAAGGTGTAAAGAGGGCGGTTGCGGACGGGCTGGCTACAAGGGAAGAACTTTTCATCACTACAAAGGTATGGGTGCAGGATGCAAAAAGCGAAGAAACGGCATATGAGGCTGTCAAGTCATCCCTGGCAAAGCTGGATATGTCCTATGTTGACCTCATCCTGCTTCATCAGCCTATGGGAGATTATTTTGCGGCATATCGCGGGATTGAGAAGGCCTATAAGGAAGGGCTTGCAAAGGCTGTGGGCGTGGCAAACTTTTATCCGGCAATCCTTGCCAATCTTTGTGAAAACGTAGATGTGATTCCTGCCGTCAATCAGGTAGAACTGCATCCGTTCTTTGTGCAGGCAAAAGCCCTTGAAAATATGAAAGCATATGGCGTGGCGCCGCAGGCATGGGGACCGCTGGCAGAAGGCAGGCATGGCATCTTTACCGATCCGGAACTTGTGGAGATTGGGAAAAAATACGGCAAGAGTGCGGCGCAGGTCGTTTTGAAATGGAATGTACAGCGCGGCGTGTCCATTATTCCGAAATCGGTGCATGTGGAAAGGATGGAGCAGAATATCGACATTTGGGATTTTACGCTTACGGATGACGAGATGGCGAAGATTGCGGCAAAAGACCTGGGACACAGTGAGATTGTCAACCATGATGACCCGGCGTTTGTCAAAATGCTCTGCGGAAGGAACATTCACTGAGCCAAAGGGCGCTTTAGGAAAATACAGATGTGGACGCAAGACATTGGCACAATGTTCTGCGAACTGAAACAGGAAAGCATGAAGAAATATTAAAAAGGGAAAGGCGGTAGGAATTTATGGCAAAAAAGCAGACAGCAGGAAGGGACAGACTGGGAGATTTGGCACCTAAATTTGCGGAATTAAATGATGATATTTTATTTGGGGAGGTATGGTCGAGGGAGGAACAGCTTTCAGCAAGGGACCGGAGTATGATCACTATTGCGGCGCTCTTTTCAGCAGGATTGTACCCGCAGTTAAAATCCCATCTGGTACTTGGAAAGGAACATGGAATTACAAAGGAAGAAGCGGTGGAAATCGTGACACAACTTGCGTTTTACTGCGGCTGGCCGAAAGCATGGAGTACATTTCCAATGATTCAGGAAGTATATGGAACAGAAGATTAATCCCGAGGAGAGCAGACTCTGCTGGCAACATTCGGTAGAAAGGGTCAGTTAGGAATATCTGGCGAAAGAAGATGAGCGAAGCTGTGAAAAACTGACGGAACAATATGGATCAGTTATAAACTTAAGGTATAAACTGATGAACAAATCGAGACTTCTTATGAGGTCTCGATTTTTCTATAATAAAGGAAAGAATTTTTTAGAAAGGAATGTTGAGGATGGAGAATAGAAAGAAATTAGGGGCAATTTTAATCGGTGTGGTTCTTGCATTACAAACAGCAGGCTGTGGAAAGACGGAACCGCCTGTAAACGGCGGCAGTACGCAGAACGATATTCCTGCCTCTGAGGAAACGGGTCAGAGCAGTGTGGGAGCTCAAGGGAATACTTCTGGAAAAATATCCGATGAAGACCTGCAACAAAGTGAAATGACCGATGCAGAAAATACAGAGAACACAGGTGAAAGCAAAGTTTTGGTTGCTTATTTTACCGCAGGTGAGAACAGTGACGTGGACGTGGTTTCCTCCGCAAGCGTGACGACAGTGGATGGGGAGGCAAAAGGCCGTCTTCGGGCAGTGGCAGATATGATTCAGGCTCAGACGGGCGGGACACTTTTTTCCATACAGACATCCGTGGATTATCCCGGAGACGGCGGTGCGTTAATAGATTATGCTGCAGAAGAACAGGAGGAAGACGCGCGGCCGGAGCTGACGAGCCATATAGAAAATCCGGACGATTATGATGTTATTTTTGTCGGATACCCTACATGGTGGTATGACATGCCGCAGGCTCTATACAGTTTTTTTGATGAATATGATTTTTCGGGGAAAACGATCATTCCTTTTAATGTGCATAACGGAAGCCGCTTTTCGGGGACCATTGAAACCATTCAGGATCTGGAGCCGGATGCGGAAGTGATCACAGACGGTTTTACCGTCAGCGAAAGAGATGTGGCAGGAGCTGCCGGTGATGTGGCGGACTGGCTCGGAGGATTAGGATATTAGCAGGGGGTAATTCGCATGAAACGCAGGATGAGCCGGATACTGGCACTGACATTGGCTGTATTGTGTACGGCATGTTCCGGGAGGCAGACAGAAACAGAATACAGAGACAGCACAGTTATTTCAGCAGAGACAGAAAATGCGGATACTGTAAAGGAAGAAACTACAGGATCAGAGGAGGACGTGGTCCCTATGAATAAACAGACGGGTTCGGGGCAAATACCGGAAGAACTGGAGCAGATACCAGAGGAATATTTTGGAGCGGCATCAGAGCAGGGGACAGTGGAGCGATTAGAATACCAGACATGGGAATCCATGAGTTATGAAGCTCAGACCACTCAGCTCACAAAAACGGCATATGTATATCTGCCATATGGCTATTCGGGAGAACAGCAATACAATGTGCTTTACCTGATGCACGGAGGATGGAGCAATGAGGAGACATATCTTGGCACGCCGGAAAATCCGCATGAATTGAAAAATGTACTCGACCATGCCATACAGGACGGGAGAATGACGCCGGTAATCGTGGTATGCCCGACCTATAACAATACGAGTCCGGAGGACAGTGCGGATTATGGTCTGGCGCTGCGGCTGACGGACAATTATCACAACGAACTGATGAATGACCTGATTCCGGCTGTGGAGGGAAAGTATCGTACCTACGCAGAGGGGACTTCTTGGCAGGAACTGACGGAAAGCCGCAGCCACCGTGCTTTTGCCGGATTTTCCATGGGTTCGGTCACTACATGGCATACGTTCCAATACTGCATGGACTATTTTCGGTATTTCCTGCCATCCAGCGGCAATCTGACCTCTGACGGGGCGTATATGGAGCGGCTGGTGACGGAAGCGGGATATGGCTCTGAGGATTTCTTTATTTATGCCATGTCCGGTACAGAGGACTTTGCTTATGCGGCATTTACCAATCAGATTCAGGCAATGATAAATGCGCCTGGCGGTATTTTTGTTGATGCGGATAATGAAAGGGCGGGTAATTTGGCATACCGGGTGCAGGAGGGAAATGCGCATGATGGGAATGCCGCCCTGCAGTATATTTATAACGGTTTGATCTGGCTGTGGGCAGAGGAAAAGTAGGCGCTCGTCTATTGCAGGTTATAGTAATTCAAATCTTATATAAAGAAAATGGAGGAAGACAGGATGAAAATTTTATTTATTAACGGAAGCCCGAATAAGAAAGGAAACACGGCTGCACTGGCGGAAGCGCTTTTGGCAGGGAAAGAGTATGAAACCTTAAACCTGACAGATTACCGGATTGGGAGCTATGGACAGACGTTTGAGGACGACCAACTTGTGGAGGTTATCGCAAAGATGAAAGAAGCGGAAGTGGTCGTGGTCGGTTCGCCGCTGTACTGGCACAATATCTGCGGTTCCGTGCGCAATGTGCTTGACCGTTTTTATGGTTTAGTGGAAAATGGCGTGTTTTCGGGGAGAAAATTATATTTTCTGTTTCAGGGCGCTTCCCCGGAGAAATGGATGCTGGAGGCGGGCGAGTACACCATGAACCGTTTTGCAAAGCTCTATGGTTTTGAATATGCGGGAATGGCAACGAATAAAAATGAGGCGGAAAAACTTGGGAAAGGTATCTGAGGAGGAAAAAGCTGAATGGAAAGACCGTATGTAATCTGCCATATTTTAAGTTCCTTAGACGGAAAGATAACAGGGCCGTTTATGGGGACGGAAGCAGCAGGAGTCCTTGGTGCAGAGTATGGGAGATACCGGACAGAGATGAATGCGAGAGCGTTACTGTATGGAACCACTACAACAAAGGAATTTACCGGTTTCCGAAAGCCTGTATTGGAAAAAACGGAGGAAGTGCCGGAAGGGGATTTTGTGGCGGATGACAGGGCAGACCTGTATTTTGTTTCAGTGGATGTGGACGGCGAAATCGGATGGGAATCGGGGATATTTTGCAATAAAGGGAGAGCGCCGGCTCATGTGATAGAGGTTTTGACGGCTTCCACTCCGACGGCTTATAAAGCCTGTCTGCGGAAAACAGGAGTTTCCTATATTATTGCAGGTGAAAAGGAACTGGACTGTGAGGCGGCAATGAAAAAGCTGTATCAATTTTTTCACATCGAAAAACTGCTGATCTGCGGGGGCGGTATCGTAAACTGGAGTTTCCTACAGGCAGGCATGGTGGATGAACTCAGCCTGTTTTTGGCGCCGGTAACGGATGGCGGCTGCGGTACGGCATCTTTATTTACACAGATTCAGCCCTTTACGGAAGGCGAACCGGTAGAGTTCCTATTAAGGGAAATAGAGCAGATAGGGGGCGGGGGGCTACGCTTGAATTATCAGCCCCAAAACAGAAAGATATAAAAATGATAGGAGGAGAAGCAATGAAGGTACTTTTAGCAAATGGCAGTCCCCATAAGGAAGGATGTACTTATACGGCGCTTTGCGAGGTGGCAGATACCTTGAATAAAGAGGGTATTGAGACAGAAATTTTCTGGATTGGCAATAAACCCATAGGGGGATGTATTGCCTGTCTGAAATGCGGGGAAAAGGGCTGCTGTGTTTTTGACGACGCAGTAAACTGTTTCCGGGAGAAAGCGTATGGGGCGGACGGATTTGTGTTTGGAAGCCCTGTCCACTATGCAGGCGCAATCGGAAATATGACAGCTTTTATGGACCGGCTGTTCTACTCTGAACTGCGTGGAAACGGGAATAAGGCGTTTTACATGAAACCTGCAGCGGCAGTCGTTTCCGCACGCAGGGCCGGTACAACGGTGACATTTGACCAGCTAAATAAATATTTTACCATTCAGGAAATGCCTGTGGTATCTTCCCGCTACTGGAACATGATCCACGGTGCAAATGCAGAGCAGGCAAGACAGGATGCGGAGGGACTATATACCATGCGGGTTCTGGGCAGGAATATGGCGTATATGCTGCGCTGTAAAGAGGTGGCGCGCAAGGTTGGTGTAGAACTGCCGGAACAGGAAACGCCTGTATTTACAAATTTTATCCGTTAGAAATGCGAGGGAACCGGAATGAAACCGAAGATGATTTTGAAACTGACAGTTGATATTGGAATGACGGCGGCGCTGCTGTTACTCATGGCATATGAGCTGGTCGGGCAGGCAGCCCATGAATGGATCGGCATTGGAATGTTTGTCCTTTTTGTCATCCACCATATCTTAAACGGCAGCTGGATCAGAAACCTTCTAAGAGGGAGATACAATCCTGTGCGCATCATGCAGACAGGACTTGTATTATTGATACTTTGCGCAATGGCCGGCTTAATGGTAAGCGGAATTATCCTGTCCCGTCATGCGCTGTCTTTTCTTCCCATAAAAGGCGGGCGTTCTTTTGCGAGGAATCTGCATATGCTTTCCGCTTATTGGGGATTTGTACTGATGTCCGTTCATCTTGGGTTTCATTGGAGCATGATGATGGGAATGGCAAAGAAGTTTTTCCCGAAACCGTCTGCAGTACGGAAGTGGGTGCTGCGCATTCTGGCACTGGTGATTGCAGGATATGGCGTATACGCTTTTATAAGGAGAGACATCGGAATTTATATGCTGCTCAGGAGCCATTTTGTCTTTTTCGATTATGAGGAACCACTGGTATTTTTCTACCTGGATTATATTGCGGTTATGGGACTGTTTATATGGATTGGGAATTATGTCTGTGTGGGCCTAAGAATGATTGGCAAGGGGCGGAATGAGAAATGAAGAAAATCAACATTTGTTGCATGATGTGTATGCTGATGTTGGGTATCGGCGGATGTTCATGGAAACAAAATCAGGATATGGCGGAGCATTCGGAGTCTTTTTTTTGCAATGGATACATACATGACTTTTACGGCATACGGGACGGATGCAGAGCCGGCTATCCTTGCAGCGGAAGACAAAATAAGGGAGCTGGAGGAATTATGGTCTGTTACAGATAAAAACAGTGATGTCTATGCGGTCAATCACAGCAGCGGGCAGACTGTAACGGTGGACTGGAAGACTGCGGAACTGCTTTCTTATGCGTTAGATATGGCAGAGGAAACAAACGGAGCTTTGGAACCAACGATTTACCCGGTTCTGACTGCATGGGGATTTACAACAGGAGAGAACCGTGTCCCGGCAGAGACAGAACTGGCGGAACTTTTAGAAAAAGTCGGTTACGATAAAGTTGAATTGAATAATGACCAAATTCAAATGGAACCCGGTGGTATGATTGATCTGGGTGCCGTGGGGAAAGGATATGCAGGGGATGAAGCGGCACAGATTTTGCGTGAACGTGGTATTACCGCTGCATTGCTTGACATAGGGGGAAATATTCAGGCAATCGGGACAAAGCCGGATGGGAGTGACTGGCGTGTCGGATTGAAAGATCCCTTTTCGGGTGGCGTACTTGGAATCATTCAGGTTTCAGACGTGGCGGTGGTTACTTCCGGAAATTATGAGCGTTTTTTCATTGGAGAGGATGGAAAAGTGTATGGGCATATTATTGATCCGGCAACAGGACATCCGGTGGAAAACGGTATTGCTTCGGTATCAGTCATCGCCAGTGAAGGGAAATTGTGTGATGCGCTTTCTACTGCGCTTTTTGTCATGGGATTGGAAAATGCACAGGATTACTGGAGACAGCGCCGGAATTTTGAAATGATCCTGATTATGGAAGATGGAGATATATATCTGACAGAGGGTATAAGGGACAGTTTTTCCTTAAATAGTGAATATAGAAATATGAAAATCAATGTCATCGACTGATGGAAGGAGGAGCAGTAAGTGATTTACAGGGATTTTGGAAAGACAGGGCTAAGGGTAAGCGTTATCGGCATGGGCTGCGAATATGTGTGGACAGCAGATGAGAAACAGATTTTTGATCTGGTGCGTGCTGCCGTGGATGCAGGAATCAATTACTTCGATTTGTTTGTAGGGACTCCCACAACGAGGGAATATTACGGAAAGGCATTGAAGGGAGTCCGGGATAAGATATGCCTGGCCGGGCATCTGGGATGTGCCGATAAAGACGGACAGTATGTAAAAACAAGGGATGAAGCGCTTTGCAAAGATTTTCTGCGGCAGTTTTATGAAAAGCTGGATACAGACTACATAGACGTTCTGTTTCTGCATAACTGTGATGATGAAGCAGATCTGAATGAAATACTAAATGGCTGGATGTATGCCTATGCCAAAGAGTTAAAAGATACCGGGCGCGTGGGATTTATCGGTCTTAGCAGCCATAACACGAAGATTGCACTGAATGCGGTAAAGAGCGGAAAGATTGATGTGCTGATGTTTCCGGTCAATCCACTGTTTAATCTTCTTCCGCAGGATACGGCGGATGCAAGGATGAAGGGCCGGGAGGTAAAATCCATGACAGAGGAGGAAAAGGCGGCATATCCATCAAAGCAGGAACTTTATGAACTTTGTGGGAAGCAGGGCGTACCGATTGTGGCCATGAAACCATTTGCAGCGGGTAATATTCTCAAAAGCCATGAAGAAGGGAGACTGAAAGGCTTATTAAGCCTTACGCCTGTCCAGTGTATCAGCTATGTCCTTTCGTTCCCGCAGGTGGCTTGTCCCGTTCCGGGATTTGCAAACGTAGATGAGTTGAATCAGTCATTGGCATATCTGACAGCGAGCGAGGAGGAAAAGGATTTCAGCGAAATTCAGGAAAGTCTGGTGGGGCAGTTCGCAAACCAGTGCATGTACTGTAATCATTGTCAGCCATGCCCTAAAAAGATTGACATTGCTGAAGTGACGAAACTGGCTGACATGGCGGAAAAAGAGATGACGGATGAATTGAGGGAACGGTATGCAGCGCTATTGGTGACAGGAGAGGACTGCGTTCACTGCGGCTCCTGCACGAGAAGGTGTCCCTTTGGTATTGATGCATCGGAGAACATGCGGAGGGCACAGAGGATTTTTGGATGTTGAGGCGGCTAAATCCTGCATTTATATGACGGAGGACAATGGATGAAATTTATAAAAAAACTGATGTATATTATCCTGGTTTTACTTGCACTTGGCTGTGCATTTGTCCTTGTCTGTTCATTTAATCCGGATATTACAAAAAAAGTTGCAGCACTGCTATATCCGGAAATGCAGGAATTAGCGGAAGCAGCTGAAGATAATTTGGATACCGGACAAGGACAGGACGTGGTAAAAGATACTATCCAGGAACCGGAAACGCCGTTTTATGTTCCTGAAAGAGCAGATCAGGAACATATATGGGAAGCAGATGAACCGGATATAATGGATACTTCCAACAGTAACAGCATTGCTGAGACTGTTACTTCCGGTTATATTCTGCCTGACATGGATAACATTGTCATTCCTGAAAACGTATCCGGCAGGAATGGCTATCAGGAGGTTCAGGAGGAACGGGAGCAGGTAGATGATGAGACTGCAGCCGTTCTCCAAAGCCAGCTTGATGTCGGAAACACAGGGGACGGACTTGAGTTTGACGTTTTGTATTATCCCTATTATGCTATGCTGGATGAAAAAGGACAGCATATGTATCGTCAGATTTATGCAAATGCAAATGATGTCTATTCCCAGTTCCTTCCTGTTGAGGAGATGACGGCAGGGCAGCTTAGAAATATCTTCTCGGCAGTTTATAACGACCATCCGGAGCTTTTTTGGATGGATACGGCATATGCCTGCAAATACGGGAGGGACGGGCGATGTGTGGAGATTGACCTGAGATTTAACCGCACTGCACGGGACTTGGAAAATGCACAGGGTACTTTTGAAAGTAATGCGGAAATCATTATTTCACAGGCACAGGGGCTGTCCAGTGATTACGAGAAAGAAAAGTATGTCCATGATGAGCTGATCAGCAGGATAGCTTATAATATGGGCGCTGAAATGAACCAAAGCGCATACAGTGCGTTGGTAAACGGGCAGACAGTATGCGCAGGATATGCGAGGGCCTTTCAATACATTTTGCAGCAGCTTGGCATCCCGTGTTATTACTGTACGGGATTTGCAGGGGAAAGCCATGCATGGAATATCGTCATGCTGGATGGTGAATTTTATAATGTGGATACTACATGGGACGATACAGGTGACGGTACTTATGATTATTTTAATAAAACGGACGAGGATTATGCCGGGAACCATATCCGGCAGGAACTTTCCGTATACCTGCCTCCCTGCAATGGACAGTCATACCGGAATTTGGAGCGGGAAGCGGAGGATAACGGTCTTAGAAGCCTTGCAGATTTGGGATTGACAGATGAGCAGGTCATTACGGATATGGAGGGATATTATAAGGATTGTTACGAACAGATGCTGCAAAACGGCAGGGGAAACTATACTTTTTATAATGTGATAGAAAGTGAAGGACTGCTGGCACAGTGGTATCAGGAATATCAGTTAGATAATTACAGGCAGGCCTATATGGAAAATGCCATGATAGAACTGGGGGCATCGTCTTGTGAAATGGAGATGGAGATAGAAGAACTACAGGATAAGAGGTTTTTGATTGCGCATAAGTTTACGGTACGTTAATTTGGAGAGTATAACCTGTTTTGCCGAATCTATCTAATTAAGACGGTATGAGGATATAAAAGCTGCTGGTTGAATAGAGGTGATAATAATGGCTGAGACAGATAAAAGTATAGTAGATGGAAAACTGCAGATATACTCTATAAGTAGGACAGTTTATGTAGAAGGGCAGGAAGTGATTCTTACGAGAATGGAATTTGATGTGCTTTACTTTCTGGCGTCAAATCCTAATATTGCATTTACTAAAGAACAGATTTATGGGGCGGTAAGTAAGGATGACTATTCTGGAGGAGCCTATGTCATAAGGGATATTATTTATCGTCTCAGAACGAAACTGAAGATTACCAACATACAAACACTGCATGGATATGGGTATAAGTTTAGTACAGAGAACGGAAAGGACAACTCAATGATGTGATAATGTACAAGTAATAAGTGAAAAAAAGGAGAATTATGAGCATGCGTGTGCAAAATAATAAATGGCATGAGGTCTGGGACCGTAGAACTGAGAACAAAGCAATTTTGAAAAGTCAAAATTCCAAAGAAATTTTTATGGAATTGAAACGAATCAATGGATGGGATTCTACTGGCAGCATGTTGGAGTACGATCAGTTTTATGATCAGTATGTGCAGACCAAAAATGAGTTGGAATTTAGTCCCCGATCGAAAGACAATGTAATTTCCAGCGTGTTTGAAGTGGGATGTGGCTGTGGTGCAAATCTCTATTTATTTCAGAATGACGGATACCATGTTGGAGGGATGGATTACTCAGCACGTTTGATTGAAATTGCGAGCGGGGTTTTAATAGATCCAGTAGAACTGATTTGTAGGGAAGCAGCAAGCCTGCCATGTGATATAAAGTATGATGCAATCTTATCAAATAGTGTATTTTCTTATTTTGACAGCTACGAATATGCAGAAAAAGTCTTGGAAGCAATGTATAGCAAAGCAAATCAGTCTATAGGCATAATCGATATTCATAATATTGAAAAGAAAGAGGAATTTATACAGTTCAGGAGAAGGCTTTATAAGGACTATGAGGAGAGGTATCAGGACTTACCCAAATTCTTTTATGAAAAATCCTTTTTCCTTTATTTTGCCGAAAAATATAATATGAGTATTAAGTTTACGAAGCCTGACATGAAAGACTATTGGAATAATGAATTTGTATTTAACTGCTTTATGAGAAAAAGATAGATATTGTCATACAGTCACAATTTTATCAGTGTAGTAGTTCAAATTTTATAGACAATAAGAGTGAACATAAATTTAATGTAAGTGACGGAGAACACACTGTAATGTCGTAATTTGTCGAACAAAAAGACAAACCATCTATTTTTCACATACATCATACAGATATTCATAGTATAGAATATAACCCGACTGCGAAAATTAGTCGGGTTATATTTTTCTGTCTTTCAGGATGATTAAGTTGATGTATTTTGTTTTTCGTTGATAAGAGCGGTCGCGGTAGCGGTAAGAATCTTCAGGCTGCTTTCATCACACAAGGAAAGCAGTCTCAGCAATTCATGGTATGTAGAATTTGTTTTCTGGCTGTCTTCCGGAAAAATACAGTCATCTGCGGAAATACTCAGAGTCCGGCAGATATGATAAAAATTCTCAATACTTGGGGAGCAGCGGCAGCGTTCCAAATCCTTTTCAAAGGATACAGAAAGATCCAAAAGCTCCGCACAGGCTGCCTGCGTCAGATGCAGTTTCTTTCTGGCTTTTTTCAGGGCATTGCTGAAAATCCGGGCATCTTTGATTGACAGGGACATCATAATCACCTCCTAAGAGTAGTGTATTGCCACACTTTTCAAATGTAAAAATGGCAATACCATGTCTAAAATATATGTTACGAAACTACTATAAGCGCCAGACGTTCTGAAGAATAAAAAAAACGTGGTTCATCAGGACGTTATTTGAGTGCTTTTTTGTGACCATGAGGAAGGATACATGGTCATTGGGGAATTATCGTAAGCCAGGCGGCGGAGCAGGAGATCTGTTAAAAAAATAGAAGTCTTTACAGGGGTAAAGTCTACCTGCAATGGTAGTGTGGCACGCTACTTTTCAAAGATAGATAGTGGATGTAAGGATTGTTGTTCGGTACATAAACCGAGTGATGATCCTTTTTCTTTTATATATGGACAAGCAGGCATCTGTCAGGTCAGAGGTCCTCCAGTTTCTTGGTTGGAACAGGACATAGAGAAAAAACTGGAGGACGAAAGAATGGAGAAAAAACAGACAGATTCGGTACAGAACCGATTTACGGCATACCTGATGGTGGCTGTGGCAAACAGGCGCGTCAGCTATATGGAACAAAGGAACCGTCAAAAGGAGTGGGAATACATACAGGTTGATCTGCTGGAGAAGAACCATGTGGATTTTGATGCGCAATACCGCACATACATGGCAGAGCAGTCGCTTCTGCGCTATTTGGGATATGGGGAAAGTTCGGAGTGTATGCCGGAGATAGACAGCATACAGCTCGCTAAGTGTATCAACCGCTTAAAGGACCGGGAACGTAGGATATTGTTCGCGCGGGTATTCGGGGAACTGGATTTTGCGGAACTTGGAGAAAAGTTTGGCATGGAGCCAAAGCAGGCGGAAATGGCTTATTACTACATCATTCGCAAGCTGCGCAAGGGAATGGGGGTTAGGAAAGATGAATTTTGAATTGTTGCTTGAGAGGGCAAAGACAGGGGATAAGGAGGCGCGGGAGGAAATCTTTCGGATGTACCGTCCCCTGTTGATTAAAAACGCAATGGATAAAAATGTGTTTGACGAGGATCTGTATCAGGAGCTGTCAGCCACGCTGCTAAACTGTATCCAGAAGTTCCGGATATAGCAGACCTGTGGCCGGAGCTGGCATATGGGGAAACTTGTTGTATTCTGTCAGTCCCTTGCGTATAAAATGATGTGTCGCAAAAGGCATACCATTGGAGATAGTGATTTCGGCAGGTATACGCCCCTGTTTTTCTGTCGCAAAAAGCCCATTTTAGATTTTGCGATGTCGCAGGGATGCGGAGTACCTTTTGCGACACGGATTTTTACGGAAGGGAGGTCTGTCATGGCTGTAAAGAAATTTGGGTATGTGCGGGTATCCACACGGGAGCAGAATCCGGAGAGGCAGATACATATCCTGCGGGATGAGGAGGGCATTGATGAGCGTGACATCTATGTGGAGAAGGAGTCCGGGAGACAGTTTGAACGCCCAGTGTACCGCTCTCTGGTGGATAACATCCTGCGGGAAGGTGACCTGCTGGTGGTAACGGAGTTGAAGCGTTTTGGGAGGAACTATGGTGAAATTTACAAGGAATGGTTTCATATCACAAAGGAGATCGGCGCCGACATCAAAGTGACTTCCATGCCGATATTGGATACCACGCAGTCAAAGGAGCTGGTAGGGCAGCTCATTACGGATGTTGTGCTGGCGGTATTCGCTTATGTGGCGGACGAGGACTGGACGGAACGGCATGAACTGCAGCGCCAGGGCATCGAGGTGGCGAAGGCGGATGGAAAGCATCTGGGAAGGCCGCGTGTGGAGTACCCGGAGAACTGGGAGGACTGCTATGAGAGATGGAAAAGTGGCGTGATCTTGGCAAAGGAGGCCATGACGCTGATGGGACTCAAGAAGGACAGCTTTTACCGGCTGGCAAGGAAATATAAGGAGGAGCATTCCGTTTTATGAAAAAGCCAGAAAAATATAAAAAAATTTATTATTTTTCAAGGAAACAGGGGAAAAAACACTCCTTATTATATGAGAATAAATTTAGAGGAGGACTGTTTTATGAAGCAGGGTACATTATTTTATGACAGGGAAAGCGGCAGATACAATTTCTTTTATACTGACGGGGATGGGGACAGGCGTGATTACGGCGGTATCCATTGCGGGGAGGTCTTTGATTTCAGGCTGAATGGTGTCTGGGTTCCCGCCCGTGTGGAGATGGGTGATGACAGGAAGTGGTATCTGGTGGGGATGCCGGGGCTTGAGCTGGATGGACTGGAGGTAAAGGCGGAGTAGAAAGAAGCCGATATTATCTGTGAGATTATATTACCGGTATAATGACAAACGGACTGAACGGTGATATAGTGGTTACAGTAAATAAAAAGAGGACGGATAAGTCCGGAAAGGAAACGATCATGGCAACAGTTAATTTCGCTGCGAATGGTTTCGCAACAACTCTGGTTGTTTATTATCTGCATAGCGAACATTATGAGGCACTGTTCAGTAAAGAAAAAGAACAGAGTCTGGTTAAGATGCGCTCATGCAAGGTAAGAAAAAGGCGAAAAACTGTGTGATGTTAGGGCAAGTCTTTAAGGAGGCTGCCGGGAATAGATCATAGCTTTCATGTACCGCTTATCTTAATTGAGGTAGGCGGTATTTTTTATGCTCCATTAGCTCAGTTGGAAGAGCACTCGACTTTTAATCGAGACGTCATGGGTTCAAGTCCCATATGGGGCATATACCGCCTGGATATTTATTTCAAATAGCAGGAGGTGAGGATCATGGCAAATTTGCCGGTTATAGATATGGTAAAGACAGGGCAGAACATAGGCAGGCTGCGGAAGCAGGCGGGATTATCGGTAAGGGACCTGCAGGATATTTTTGGTTTTGCAACGCCGCAGGCTATTTACAAGTGGCAGCAGGGAGCTGCCCTTCCGACACTGGATAATCTGGTGGTGCTGGCAGCGGTTCTGCAGGTGCGCATGGATGATATTCTGGTTATAACAGATCCGGGAGCGCGGATACAGATCAGCGCATGAATGGAAGATAGAAAATAGAGATAGCAGCAAAAGAGCAGGCTGGAAATGCCTGCCATACGGTCCCCTAGTCTAAAGGTTAGGACACCGGCCTTTCAAGCCGGAGATATTGGGTTCAAGTCCCATGGGGATCATTAAGGCTCCTTAGTCTAAAGGTCAGGACGCCGGCCTCTCAAGCCGGAAATGACGGGTTCAAGTCCCGCAGGAGCTACTGTGGCTATAGGACAGTGGCAGTCCGGCAGACTGTGGATCTGCTTACGGGGGTTCGATTCCCCCTGGTCACATTATGGATGGGTATGCCTAGCGGCGAGGGCAGCGGACTGTAAATCCGTCACAGAGAAACACCGCAGGTTCGATTCCTGCCCCATCCACTTTCCGTTTGCGTGTCCGAGTGGTTTATGGTGCCTCTACGTTCCACTCCGGTCGTGGCAAAGCGGATGTCCCCCGGACATCCTGCGACCTGCTAAGGTGGTGTGCGCCAACGCACCGAAGGTTCAAATCCTTCCGCAAACGCTCTTAACAAAGGATGGCTCATAATAGAAAAGGACCGGCGAGAACCGGTCCTAAATCATTGCATCCATTTTTATATTATTAATAATTCATTTTGAAGATTGAGAAGTTCCTCCTCAGTCAGTCCGGTAACTTTCATAATTTTTACAATTTCCGTGCCGTCTTCCAGCAAAGCCTTTGCAATTTCTATGGCTTTTTCCCTTACCTTCTGGTTCGCATATTCAATTTTTTCCTTCTCATAAAGCTGTCCTAACTGTGTCATGTTGATGCGCCTCCTTATTTGATCCATGTAATCCCTGTTTATAAATTTGTCACTTGCAACTATCACGCCGGACAGGGTAAAAATCCGCTGCCCTTCGTCCGGTATCTGTTCAGCCAGGTCAACAACCTTTTCTAACATTTTCTGTTTCCCTTCAGAATCGGGAACTGTCAGGGGCAGAATGACAAGCGCCATCAAATCGTCGTCTGTAAGTACTGAGCCAGAATGGATTTTCTGCCGTATGGCGTTGAATACTGCCCTGCTGTCCATACGAGATAAGAAAACCTGCTTTGGACGCAGGGTAATTCGATATTTTCCTTGTCTCTCTGCAATAAAGTCATATGTTTCATCTCCAATATGCAAAAGCAGGGGAAATACATACCTCCCCTGCTATTATATCTGCTGCTATAAAATATCATATTCCTCAAAAAGCCTGTTCCTGAAATCCGGTTCTTCTAAAGCACGATTCAATTCGTCAGTACGGTTTTCAGAAAGAAGTATCTTGATTAAGGAAGCCATCTGGTTGCTGCCTTCTTCTCGCCCTAATTCGATATTTTCCCGGTCTCTTTGCAATAAAGTCATTGTGTGTACCTCTTATACAGTTACATTTTCATCCTGAAGATGAAGGAGTTCCTCTTCGGTGAATCCATATGTCTTCATGATTTTTACTATATCAATACCTTCGTTCAATAAAGATTTCGCCCTTTTTAAATCATTTTCCCTTACTTTTTGATTAGCATACTCAATCTTTTCCTTCTCATAAAGCTGTCCTAACTGTGTCATACTGATTCTCCTCCTTATCTGATCCAGATATTCCCTATTGATGAATTTATCACTTGCTACGATCACGCCGGAGAGGGTAAAAATACGTTGTTCCTCATCCGTTATCTGTTCTGCCAGATCCACAACCTTCTCCAACATTTCCTGCTTCCCTTCAGATCCGGGAACCGTAAGCGGCAGGATCACCAGCCGCATCAGGTCATCATCTGCCAGAGGGATGCCGGACTGGAGTTTGCCCTGAATTTCATCAAAGGCTGCCTCGCCGTCTATATGGGACAGGAAAGCCTGCTCGGTACGCAGGGTAAAACAGTCCGTTTCAAGCGTTGGCTCCGCACATTGCACATCGCTGGTGTAGATAACGATCAGGCGCAGGTTGAATGTTTCATCTTCCTTAAAGTATTTTTCCATTACCCGCGCGATATAATTCAGATATTTTATCTTATTCGCCTTTTTGTATACCGATTCGTAATCTACAATCGCATAAGTGCCGTCTTCCAGTAAAAACAGGTTGTCAATGCTTTTTTCGTTTGCAGCAATCTTCGGCAGGTCTGTGGGAAGCAGTTCCCTGATCGGCGGCAGGTCAATTCCATATGCCGCAAAACTTTTTTCTTTATATGTCTGGCCGAGGATCTTAAATAAAATATCCTTATTCTGATAAACGATTCCTTCTGACATTATATTCCCCCTTGCCTCTGTAATAAAGTCATATACTGGAGTTCCATATCCTTGTCCAGCTTGATTTCAGTTACTCTTTTATGGATTGCTCTGACCAGCGGGCTGGAGGTCTGCTGCGCACAGGCGTCAGTGCTGTTTTCGATATATGCCAGAAAATCCTTTATCTCGTCATCCACATCATCCTTTTCCCCCTTGGTGCTTAAAAATATCTCGGTGGTTTCATCACCAAGCGCCAGCGACAGATCTTCCAGACACCGGTTCTCAAAGGTGTAGATGTGTCGTCCGTCGGAAAATGGATCAAAGGTGCAGATAAAGATGATGTATGATTTCTTCAGCTTTGTGCACCTTTTTCCGGAGAGGATTATGTCCGAGTCGATATTGCACTGGAAATACCTTGCTTTTTTGAGAAGTTCCTCATCTTTGCAGCACAGCACCTCAACAGAGTATATGGTTTCCTGTTCATCATGGATGCAGGCATCTAAACGGATGTCCCCGCTGTCAGGTGCAATGTCAGTGGTTTTCCGGGTAATCGGGAAATCTACCTTTTTAATGGGGACATTTAATATTTTTTCCAGTACCCTGCGGCATATTTCCGTGTCGCTCATTACCTTCCCAAATAAAAAACTGTCTGCAAGGTTCAGTTCCTGAATAGTGTTCGTTTTGTTTGCCATAAATAGCATACCTCTCTTTCTCAAATTATAGCATGATTCTGCCGTTTTGTCAGTTGCGATTTGAATTGTTTTACGGATTGCGAACAGAATCCGTATATAGAATAAGTACCCGGTGACAGCCCGGATACTTGAAAAAAGCTGCCGTTTTTCAGACAGCTTTTTTCAGATAGTATATTTCCTAATTTTCAAACATTTCCAGTTCCTGATGCCGGTAGGGTTCCATGCAGTTTTCGTCTTCCGGAAAGCGGTTATGTTTATCCGGAATGATGAGCCGCAGAACGTCCCGCCCGGTTTCACGGACCTTTTTCAGCCGTATGCTGCAGTCCTCATAGATACCGGAAACCATATCGCCGTCATGGAAGGTCTCCCCGCCTTGTACCCGCATACCCATTGTGTTCAGAAGATAGCAGATATGTTCTTGGGGAAGGTTCAGTACCATCTGGAAATCCGGGTGCCGGTATTTTTCCATTCCGTGTGTATGGGCATTGCACAGGTAAGGATAAGGGCCGGGATTGTCAAGGATATAGTGTATGATCCAGTCAACATTTTTTCCCATAATGCCCTCCTACGCCGACAACATATCCAAAAATTCCTGTTCAGTCAGGATTTTAACGCCGAGCTGCTCTGCCTTTGCCAGCTTGCTGCCTGCCTTCTCGCCGCATATCAGGTAATCCGTCTTTTTGGTAACGGAGCTGCCGGGCGTGGCGCCGAGGCTGATAATTTTGGCGTTGATCCCGTCGCGGGTGAAGTTCTCAAGTTTTCCTGTCGCTACAATGGTGCATCCCGCAAATGTGTTGTTCGTTGTTTTGTTCATATTGTTCTCCTCTCTGGATGCCTCTGCATCCAAACCGTTTTCAAAGTGTAATTCTTTCTGTAAGCTGCTCCATAACAGGAGATGATCCGAATTGCGGAACCACTCATGGAGATTGCTGCTCATTGTGTCCCCAATCCCCTCAAGGCAGGTAAAGTCGAAACGATCCAGCGCAGCCAGCCTCAGCTCCCGCAGGCTGCCGTGGAAATGTCTGTCCAGTATCCGGCTGGCAGTTCTGCCGATCAGGGGAATGTCCATTGCCACAACAAAGCGTACAAAGGTTGTGCTGCGGCTTTCATTGATGGAAGCAATCAGGTTTTCATAGGATTTTTCACCGAAGCCCTCCAGTGCAATAATCTCATCCCGGTAGCGGTCAAGGTGGTACAAATCCTGATAACTCTTTAAGGCGCCGAGCCGGATAAGCTGGTCCAGCGTTGCCTCGGAAAGCCCCCTGATGTTCATGGCTTTCTTTTCTGCGAAATGCACGAATTTCTGAAGGATGCGGCTGCCACATTCGGGATTGTCACAGTGGAGCGTCTCTACCATGCGTCCCTTGTCGCCTGCCCTGGAATGGGTGCGTGTGGGCTGCCCACAGCAGGGGCAGGTCTGCGGCGTCATGTCCTGATAGTCACCACGGTCCAGATTTTCCTCCACATGGGGGATAATCATGTTGCGCTTGGAAACCAGAATACGGCATCCGGGGTGCAGTTCCAGTCCCTTGATAAATGTCAGGTTGTGGAGGCTCGCCCTGGATACCTCACAGCCGTCAATTTCCACTGTGTCAAATACTGCGACCGGGGCAATCTCGCCGCTGCGTCCTGTCTGCCACTCAATGGAGCGGAAGACTGTTTCATAGGTGTCATCCTCAAATTTGAAGGCAATGCCGTCGTTGTAATGGTGTCCGGTTCTGCCGAGGCTTGCGGAATAGGAAAAGCTGTCAAAGCGCAGCACCATCCCGTCGATAGGGATGTCCGAAATCTCCGCAAGGTCTGTCAGCGTTTTGATTTTTACAGCCAGGTCTTCAGCCGTTTCGTCAGGAGAAACTGTCAGGAAAGGGCAGATACCGAAACCGTACTCGGACAGTGAGAGCAGCAGGCTGCTGCGGCTGTCCCGGATGTCGGTGAACTCGTCCATGCCCTCAAGAATGTTAAAGGCAAAAAAGCTGATTTCCCGTTCCCTGCAGATATTTGCATCCAGACAGCGGATAGAGCCGGCGGCAAGGTTTCTTGCATTGCGGTAGGGCTTGCCGTCGCTGCCTGTCAGGGTATCCTTCAGGCGCTCAAAGTCGCTTTTATGGATGAACCCTTCGCCGGTTATTACAAGGCGTTTCCTATAAGGAATGGAAAGCGGCACATTCCGGAAAGCGGAGACATTGTGGGTAATGAGTTCCCCTTCATTGCTGTCGCCTCTGGTGGAGCCTTCCACAAGTTTCCCGTCCTCGTAAACGAGTTTTACGGTCAGACCGTCCAGCTTCAGCATGAGCAGGGCTGCGTGTTTCTTTAAGAAGGCAGCCAGCTCGCTTACCATCTTGGTCTTGTCCAGTGAGAGAAGCGGGATGGGGTGACGAACCTTTTTCAGACTGCTGACGGCTTTGTAGCCTACGGTCTGGGTGGGGGAATTGCTCAGGATGATCCCCGATTCCTTCTCCAAGCGTTCCAGTTCGTCGTAAAGATGGTCGTAGACGGCATCTGACACACTGGGGGCATTCCTGTTGTAATACTCATCGCGGTACTGGTTGAGCTTATCCACCAGTTCGTGGATGCGTTCTGTTGTCTGTGACATTCGTTTTTACCTCTTTTCTTTTAGATTTTGCCAGTGAATTTGTGAATTTCCACTTTTGCCCTCCTTTCCTGAACGAAAAAAAGCAGGAGATGAGGCGGCTTAAACTGCCGGATCATTCCTGCCTGCGTACAGATATGCTGTATGATAGTCTGTTAAATGATGTTACAGACATAAAAAGAGCCAGAAGGCGTAAAGTGACCTGCACTTTATACTTTCTGACTCCGTACAAACTTAAACAGCGTGTGCTTTCCGTTCCGAAATTGCACAAAATTCAATAACAAGTTTATGATAACACAAGATATAGGATTAGTCAATTATAAAATACTATATCTTGTGCTTAGGAATAAAAAAGGGAGATACAGCATCTACTGCATCTCCCGGTTGTTTCTAGCGAGTCCCTGATTCATTTTTCTCAGAGTTTTTTTCTTTGGACACCATGCAGGTGCCGTTTTAATAGGGACGACATTCGAATAACGGGCACCAAATCCGATAAAAGCAAGCATTTTATTTATGCGTTTTTCACGGAAATAGTTTTTGAGGTAATCCCGATCTGGATGGGTGCAGGTAAATTCTGTCCGTGTGTTTCCAACAGGACGAAATCCGCTGCAGTAACCGCATTCGGAACATTTTATGGTTTGCTTTTGGTTTTTCATTAAGCAGCCTCCTTTGTGGGTAATTTTTTTAAGGTTTCAATATGGTTCTTGGTAAAAATGCAAAAGCTGTCATCCAGATATGCCTGTCCTTTTTCCGTCATCAGCCGCATGGCTTCTTTTTCATTTTGATACCACGGATGCCCGGATATTTTCTGTTTGTTGCATACGAGAAAAGTCACAATAGACTTCGGGTATGAGAGATCATGCAGCTTGAGGTTATCAGCGTAATTCTGCGCAGCATCAGGATTGTCAAAGATGTCATGGTACAATCTCTGTACCAGTGGTACACCTTTGACCGGGGCGAGGAAATCTTCCGTCACCATATAGCCGAGCTGGTCGTCCGGAATGTCCTCGACATAATAGGTTGTGATGTAGGAAACCTGCCCGAAAGCATAATCCCGTGTCAGCGTCTGATTTTCACCGTCAAAAGGGGCTTCATTCTCATAATAGGTTCGCTCGTCAGTTTCATGGGTTCCGCAGTCCTTATAGGTCACATTTCCTGCGGTATCCTTTTCTTCAGATTTAATCATAAACTGAAAGCAGGACTTTTCGGAGAGAGCTTTCACAATCTTCTCCCGGATATTTTCCACATAAGCGAAATCCTTTGCAATATCATCAGCAATGGTTTCAGGAACCTGATCCGCCTTGATATTGAAAGAGCCATTGTTTTTTAATTGTTCAAGAATGGTGCGGGAGTCATGCCAGTCGATGCCTCCGTAGGTTGATGCGGTAATATACATAAAAGCCTCCTTTTTGTGTACTTGTAAGAGTTGTATTCCTATACAGCCTTAGACATATGCCGTCTGTGGAAGTGTAATGCCTCCGTTTCCCTTCACAGCCGACTGGTGGTAATCCAGTTCGGTGATGACAGCCTCTATGGTTTCAAAGGCTGCGGACAGCTCCAGATACCGGGTGATAAATCCGATGACTTCCGTATAAAGGAGCATCTGCTGCTGTTTGGTCAGCCGGTTCAGGGCAGAGATCCGTTTCTGCTTTTCTGTCCATTCATCTGCGCAGTAAATGTTCTCATGCTCCAGCAGCTCAGTCATATCGGTATCATACAGCATAGCCGCCGCCGTATTGAACCAGGCGGTAGCTGTCTGGCTGCAGTCATCCTCACCGCAGAAAGCAATCTTTTTGGCAGGCATCTGATACCAGAGCCTGCTTTTTATATCCTGAAGATCGTTATACAGGTCGGCAGCCACATTGCATAATTCATTGATCTGCTCGCAGTAATGGTCCCAGTAAGGGCTGTTTTTCTCGTTGCCGTTGTAGCATGTTGTCCTGCAAATTAGATGCACCAGCTCCATGCAGATTAGATGCGCCTGATTTTAGCTTTGTGTGTTGAGTATTAGCAGATTGCCTGCACCAACATTGGCAAGCTATTTGATCGTCATAAAGATTGAGCCAAATTAAGAGATCAGAGAAAAGCAGCAAAAGCAGGTTGCCCTGCTTTTGCTGCTAAATCTCATTATTGTTGATTGCCTGCATGACGATTTCTGCTGTGATCATATTACTCTTCCTGGAGTCTCCGATCAGAAGACAACTGTTGCATAGATTGTTGATGACACGCGGGGTTCCATCGGATGCATTTAGGATGGCTTCCAGTGCAGCATCTTCAAAAATTGCTCTGGCAGCGCCAGCGCCCTGAAGCTTTTCCAGGATATAGGATCGTCCTTCTTCCTTGGTAAATGCAGGGATCTCATAGTTCATGATGATCCTTTGACGGAATGGTTCATGGACACTAAGACGAAGTGTTGCATTTAAAGATGGAAGCCCAGACAGCAGAACTACAGCACGATCCCTGGAATCCATCTCAAAATTAAATAAAAGCTTGAAGTCATTCAGGATAGCGGAACTGATGTAGTTCGCCTCATCAATGATGATAACAGGCGTTTTCCTTTTTTCAACAGAAAGTCTGGTAAGTTCTTCCTGGATTGCACGGAAGTTGTCCGGTTTCCGATAGTGGGCCTGTGCCCCCAATTCGGCAGCAAGATCCCGATAGAAATCATTGGGACTAAAGGTGGAAAAACAGGTATAGACCACTTTGTATTGCGAGTTGTTTAATCCCTGTCTCCAGGCTCTGATGGCAGTTGTTTTTCCACGGCCGGGACTGCCGGTGAGCAGGCCGAAGCCTTTTGTTTTTGCAAGATAGTTCAGGCGGAACAAAACTTCTTTTGATTCATCCGTTGATACAAAGATTTCCTTGGAGTTCTTTAAAAATGGGTTGAATTCCAAACCATAGCGGACCGTATAATCCATTAGTCATCACCCCCATAAAGACGTGGCTTTTCACGCTTGATATCTGCATTTTCGATCTTATTAAGAAGACGGATGGGTGTAAGCGTACCATCTGCTTCTACAACGTAGATGAACTCCATATCAGGAGAATAACGGAGTTTGATCCTTTGTTTTGCAAAACGGTAATCGACCTCATACTCGATGTGATCAATCGTAACCACACAGTCAATGGAAACACGACGCTCTAACTCCAGTAAGAATAACTGATCGATCTTATCTTCGGGTAAGCGGTGGAAGCAGTCCGGCTCGCTAAAGTAGCGTTCCTGCGGACTCTTTCCATTCAGGGAAGAGTGGATCTTCTGGTTATACTGATTGACATACGTGTACAGGCTTCCTCGAAGCTCCTCAAGGGTATGGAAATCCCGCATGTCAAGGCCTGCCATCCACTGATCTTTCATGGTACGAAACCAACGCTCCACCTTGGCCTTTTGGGTTGGTGTATATGGCTGGTCATAATGAACCGTAGACCCGATACGGGCAGCAAGCAGGTCCATCTGTTTATTCTTGTAGGAACTGCCATTATCAAAGTTGAATAACTTCGGAACGCCAAACTTTGCAACAGCAGATTTCATGACAGACATAAGGTTTGCAAAGTTATCATTGAAAAAGACATCAATGCCAACGATGTAGCGGCTGGCATCATCAATAAGTGCAATCACATAAACCTTATGCTTTCTGCCATCTTCTGTTTTCAGATAAGGGCCAACGCTGCTGTCTCCACACCAGACCTCATTGGCATGGGCACGTTCATAGCGTCTCATGTCCTGATTGTTCGTTGTCCTTTCTTTCCGGGCAAGGCTGTTAAGGAAACGGTTCACCGTGGATTCTGATAATTCATTACGGTTGACAGAACCGTTGTCGCATATCTGACGGAAGATGGCTGCCGCAGACATGCGGGGATAGTTCGTTTTCAGATATCTGATCTGTTCCTCAAGATCCGGATGGATCTTTCGAGAAGTACCTTCATCGCTGCGGCTGGAAGGAAGCAGCCCGTCAAAACCATTCTTTTGGTAGTGCTGGTACCAGCGTTTAATGGATGTCGGTGCCGGATGGATGAAGGATCCGTTTGGATGGAGTGCACCACGTGCAGAAGCCGCACGAAAGTAAGCTTCCTTGGATTTGTACTCATCCGGGAGACCGACAATCAGCGGTGAGATCATGGAATAACGCATTAAAGCGATATCCTGTGCTAATTCCTGTTTCATTTAAAGTCCTCTCTTTCGTTTTTTCTAAGAAAACTTGTTTTCTTTAGTATAAGAGGAAGCAAAAGCGTTTTCCTGTAAGGCTATGTGGGTGTTAGAAACAGAATATTTGGAGTCTGCCTTATCTGCATGAACTGGTTCCCGAAAAAAGCAAAACACTGCATTACGAGACGGGGCGAGAAAGATAATCCAATACGGAAGGAACGGACCTTCTGCATCCAGTGCTTCACATATCGTTTGATGATGGATGCAATGAGATTTTCATCAACGGAGAGAGTGCCAGCCATGATTTTCTCATAATCTCCAGAAGCCTCATAGTCAGAGATGATAGAAATCTGATCCTGCAGGGATACCTGGGAGTAAGGAACAAGTAAAGAAGGAAGTAAAGCATGAGTCCTGCCGCAGTGAGAGCATCTGACGCGACAGATAGATAAAGAGATCCCGGAATCGTCTTTTTTGAGAGAGCGGGTGTAATAACCATGGATAGTTAAGCAGCCAGAATGGCCACAGGTACACTGCAGCTGGTGAAACTGTAAGGTGTTGATGATATTTTCATAAGTTTTTTGATCGAGTGGATTGTCAAAAGGTACCGTAATTGTTATCATAAAGGTGTTGCTTGCAGTGTTACATTGAAAGATGCTGCACTGTGAGGATTGTTTTGATAGCGGGTATCAAACTTTGGTCGGTGGGATACCTGCTATTCTTGTAACTTTGATATGATAACACAAGAAGGTACTGGTTCAAACACTCTGCTGTAAAATACATCAGAATATATGAGCCAGTACCTTCATTTAATTTGACGAATATAAGAAAGATCTGGAGCACCTAGGGTGCTGGATAACAGTAGCAGTAGTCCATCATTTTGTCCAGTCCATCTGAGATGGACCACATATCCAGCTTTTTATAAAGTGCCATTTTACAGTTCCTCCTCTAATATGGGTTTACAAATTCATGGATGGAAACATAATCGCTATCCAGAGTATCCTTTAGTTCCTGTGCGGAGTTTGCAGCAATGCCGCCGCGTTTCCTGAACCACTGGAGTAGGGCTTTTTCCGAATCGAAGTAGAAATCCGTATCCCCATGCGAGCTGTCGAAAAGTATATCCAGCGAGCCGTCTTCCGGGCGCTCTGAAAGGTATGCCTTATACTGGGTTGTCAGGTACGTTCCGTTTATGTCGGTATTGATGTAAATGCCGCAGCCTGATTCTTCCGCTTCCAGCTCAAAGCACACGCCAAAGTGACTGGCAAGGCTTAAATATGCCTCATACATGGGGTTCCATGCGGAATCACAGTACAGGGTGATATGGTCGTCTTCAAGGGAGACGTCCGTTATATCACTCCGAAGGCATAAGCCGTCCACAGGGATGCCATTCTGTTCAAATATCCGGCAGAGCCTTGCATCATCCACCGTAATTCCAGGCGGATAACAGTCCGTAACAGCCTTTTTTAACCGGAAAAACCCGTCTTTCTGGGTGTCTGATGCGGCAAAGAAAACCACGGTATCCATACAGATATTTGCCATTTTACACCGCCTCCTTCCAGTCCTTCAGATGGAAAAACTCACTGATGTCCCATGCGCCGGCCAGATATTTTGCGGCAGGACAGGTTTCGTCATTTTCATCCTTGCCGCAGGTACAGATTCCGCTCTGGTGCATGGAGAGCAGGGAAGCCAGTGTTTTCCAACGTCGGCTCCTGTCGTTTGCCTCAGCGATGTTGCTGCAGCGGTGGTACTGTCCGCAGTTTTGTTCGCACTCCTCTACATTTTTTTCAGTTCCCATACAGACTGCAGGCGCGGCTTTTGAAAATGAGATAAAAAATTCCGGTTTCAGGGATTCGCGCTGCAGGTGGTTCAGGGTAGTTCGATCAGGTCATTGTGGCTTATGTTGGCGTCATAGAAATTGTCAAAGCATTTACACAGCCAGTCTGTCAGCTCAGGAAATTCCTCCAGATGCCCGGTATGGAACCGGGTGTCCGGGTCCTGCGCGGCGTCGGCAAGGGCGTTTGCAAAATCCTCATCCAGATAACGTCTTTCCTTAATCCGGTATGCTTTCTCAAGCTCATCCTCCGTGAGCGTGATTGTAATATTGTCTTTTCCGATTAGTCTTTCTATTATCATTTCTTCCATGTGGTACTCCTTTCATTATCAGTGTGATGTTAGGCGTTTGCGAAACGCCAGAACCCGCATAAATACGGGATTCTCTTTGTTACAAAATAAAACAACTCCTCACTGGTCTGTGGTATAATTGAAATGTCCAGTAACAATTATCCATATCCACCAGTAAAGGAGTCGTATCTATATGATAACACATAAACAACTCTCTTTGGCAGATATTTTTACCGATTGCCAAAATAAATTTGATAACGATAAATATGAGTTTCTTTCCATACTCGATGAAACCATCAACTTTGATGAAATTGTTCCGATGTCTTTTGTTTCTCACTTTCACGCTGCCACCGGCAGACCCCGCAGGCATCTTCTTTACCCAATGCTGAAGGCTCTGTTACTACAGCTTATTTTCTCAATCCCAACAACATCCCTGCTGATCGTATTCCTGAAATACTCCCAGGAACTGCGGGATTTCTGC
>Ga0224742_10005_pt1 | contig 42557 bp, 47 predicted proteins | sample LIM_E_Water_Neg_FD_161631 | JGI IMG/M metagenome (GOLD analysis project Ga0224742, IMG submission 161631) | Enriched cells from gastrointestinal tract of the lab mouse from Pacific Northwest National Laboratory (PNNL), Richland, Washington... | ecosystem: Host-associated > Mammals > Digestive...
ACCAGCCGGCATTTTCGCCGAAGATTTATCCAGGACAGTGGTTGAGCGCGCAGGTAAGAATTCCGGAGGAAAGAGCGGCTGTACAGGCATGTATGTATGTGTTCGATCATAATGGGAAGCAGGTATATACAGGCGAAACAATACTGCTGAATCCGGGGGTATGGACAAAGCTTGTGTTTCGGATCTCGCCGATGGAAGGTGCTTTGCTGAGCGAAGCCGGAGTGCAGTTTACCGTTCCCGGAAATAGCGCAGGGCAGCAGGACTTTGCGGCATATATCGATGATCTGGAATATGGCGGCAGTCCGGATTATACAATAGATTTTGCAAAAGAGCGGGAGTTGATGCTTCCGATGGGACATTGCGAGATCACGCAATTTACGAGACTGAAGGGATACTCTTTTCTGGAAAAAAACGCGCTGCATCTTACCGCGGATGACTGCGGAGAAATTTATACAGGCAGCCATTTGTTTAGAAACTATACTGTGACAGCCGTGCTGGAACCGGTCTGCGGGGGCGGCCATTATATCAATGTGCGTGTGCAGGGCGGTCTTCGCTCCTATGCGGCGGGATTTGATGAAAGAGGGCGGCTGGGACTCTGGAAAAAGGAGTGTGATTACAGGGAGCTTATCTCCATACCATATGAATGGAAGTATGGAGAGCGTTATACCTTGACTGTTGCGGTCATGGATAACAGGATTTCCGTGCGGGATGAGGACGGAAGGGAATTGATCTGTTATGTGGACAAAGAGCGTCCGTACCTTGCGGGAGCAGTCGGGTTTTCTGTGAGGAAGGCGGGGCATCTGGCGGTGCATAGACTACGAATAGGATAAATTTGTGGAAAGACGGGCTCTTAAGAAGGCGGGAGGTTATGAAGAATTTTATATCTGTATTGGAATACGGCATCAGTTGCTGAAATAAATCCCGGCTTTTCAGGTTTTCCCGTTTTTCTATATGGACGGCCTTCGCTTCCGGGATAGGTCCATATCCTGTGTTTCCCATATCGCATTTTCAGGTAGGCATACGGGCGGCATACATGATCATACTCAATGATGATGGTATCTGTTCTTTGAGGCAAGGTATAGAGTTTCCCGGCTTGCGGCGAATAAAGCGTTAGAGCAATCTCGAAAGAGGCAGATCACAGTTGATTCATTTAAAGTAGTTTATCAATCTGCAAAATAATGTAAGTTTCAATTTGGTCATTATATTTTGTATAGTCTAAATTCATCATGTCATATAAATCCTATAGAAAATCCTGAAATTTGATGTTGACAAATTTCAGGATTTCAGTGCTTTAAGTTTCAGCTAAGCGGTACCGGTATTTATAATTCCCTTTTGTTGCCTGTTTTCAGGCCAACTTGATAGCTAATCATGTTAGAATCCATAATTCTGCTTGATGAATCCGTATTTCTCACAATGCCCGCGACAGTATTCTTACATTCCGGATCATTTTTCATTCTTTCAAAACATTCTTCTGTGATTGTTAATGCCCCTCCGGCACAACCCCGTTATTCAAAGAGGAATCAGTTTTGCCGCAGCCGTTCTGTAATGCTGACTTTAGCAATCTGCCGGTATAAAAGCGCCGGTATTGCCACGGTCAGAAGTATAAGAAACGGATAGATCACCAGCATGGGCCATATGACAAACCGATAGGTGAAAAACCAAATTCCGGTGGAAATTCCCTTTACAACTGCCACAGAAAACAGAACACCAAGGACAGTCGATGTGATAATCGTTCCCACCGCATAATACAGTCCCTCAAAAGAGAGCATACTCTTTAACTGCCTGCCGGTCATACCAATGCTTTGCAGCATGGCAAACTCCTTTTTGCGGGTGATAATGCTTGTCAGAACGGAGTTGACAAAGTTTGCGATACCGATAATGCCGATAATGATGCTCAGCGCCCCGCCGATTGTGATAATCAGGGAGGTCAGGTCATCAAAGGAACTGACATAGGTTGCTTTGGATTCAAAATCCATATCCGGCTCCACGCTGTCGATATAGTCATTCAAAAATTCCGCCATTTCAGCTTCTGTTCCCTCTTTCACATCAAAGGGGAAATTGACCAGATGGGGGTTATCGCACAGCGGCAGGAAAATATCTGTCGGGAGATAGAACCGGGTTTCGCCCGTGTTGCGGGTGGTGGCTGTGTTCTCGTTGGCCCGGACTTTTGCCAGGATGATAAAGTCATAGCTGTCCGTAATGGTGGTGGAAAGTTCCTCCGCCTTCAGATGGTTGATCCGCACCGTGTCCCCCACACTGATATTCGGGTTATCTATGACGGTTCCGTCATCATTGCAATCCACACTCAGCAGGATATACTTCCCTGATTTCAGCTTTTCCGGATCGATCGTCCCCTCTATGACCTCCATGTTATTCAGCAGAAAATCATCCGCACCATACAGACTTATATAGGGATTGCCGTTCTGATCCTTATTATAGCTGAAAAAAGCATTGTGTTCTGTGGAAAACGGTTCCTCCAGCATCCAAGAGGAATAAAGCCTGCCGCCGTCCTCAAAGCAGTTATTCTGTTTGACGGCCTCGATAAAACTACCGGACAGGTCATTTTCGCTTTTTTCAACCTGGTACTGAAAGTAGTCTGCGTTAGAGATCACAAAGTCTGTATCCATAAATTTTGCAATGTACTTGTCAATGTCAAACCCGCCAGACAGAGTGAACACTGTGTTGAACAGCACCAGGCTCAGCGTCATGGACACAATCACTAATACCGTGCGTTTGCGGTTCCGCCCCAGGTTCGCCAGAGCCATGAAGTGGAGCTTCGCGCCGTGGATCGATCTTTTGTCTTTGACCCTGCACTTTCCAAACGCTGCTGTATCGTTTTCGGTGTAGCGGATAGCCTCGATTGCGGAAACGGTACCGGCGATCTTCGCGGGCTTGCGGACGCTGACAAAGACTGTAAAAAGGGCAAACGCGGTGGAGCCGATAAAAATCAGCGGATTTACCGTCACCTTGATACCGGCATCCGCAGTATAACTCGTTCCGTTCATCAGGAAAGGAACCAGGGCCCGGCCAATAAAGAAGCCTGTCAGCAGACCGATGGGAATACCGGTCAGGGAAAGCCGAAGCGCCTGCCGTCTGATCAGCCGTCTGATCTGCCACTTTGTCGTGCCCAGCGTTTTTAATTGTCCATAGGACTGAATGTCCTGGATGATGGAAATTTGGAAAATATTGTATATAATCAAGTACCCTGTTACGATAATCAGCAGGGTGCCAATGATGCCGGAAACCAGCATGGCAGGATTGTCTGTCAATGCGCCGTTCCGGTAAGCCGGGCTGACGCGGGCAATCACATAATTGCTGTCCCCCTTGCTGCCGCCCATTGTATCGCAGGTATAGCCGGTTTCGGAAAGAAGCTGATGGAGCCGGGCTTCTATATCACCCCGTCCTCTGAACATCACATAGGCACAGACAACACCGGAATAGTCATTATCCACAGGATAGGTATAAGTTAAAATATCCGAACGGGCCTCCACAAAGGCTTTCGACGCAATCAACCGTCCGATATTGCTCAGGCTGTCTGTTTCCCAAAAGCCGCAGAGGGTAAAATCTGTGGTGTATGTCTTTCCTTTTACTTCATAGGTCAGAGAAACGGTTTCCCCGATCCGTGCCGGCACGCCCAGAGCATCCAGCGTTTTTGTATCCGCGATGATTTCGTTTTCCGATTCGGGCCGGCGTCCTGTTGTGGGCGTGTAGCGGGCAAATTCCAGAGCAGTATCATCCATGTACCATAAGTCAGACCGCCAACGCTCCAGACCCGGATTTTTCAGCCGGTAGGCAATCGCTTTCGCATAGGCAATACGGTCAATCAGGGGATTTCCTGCCACATCGTTATAAACTTCATCGCTGATATAACTTAGTACCGCCTGTCCATCGCCGCCTGCCTTGCGGATGTTCTGGTCGTGAACAGTGTCAATCAGGCCGGATCCAAGGGTAAAGATCGTGGTAAAGAGTATGGTTGTCAGAACGATTGCGATAACCGCAATGATATTTCTGCTTTTGTTTGATTTGAAATAGCGGTCTGACAGCTTTTTAATCACTGCACCGTTGTTGTTACCGAATAAAATGTCATTCATCGTCAGCACCTCCTTACTCGAAAATCCTGCCATCCTCAATGCGGATAATGCGGTCGGCAAGCTGGGCTATCTCGTTGTTATGTGTGATCATCACCAGGGTTTGATGAAATTTGTTGCTGGTGACTTTCAAAAGCCCCAGCACATCGCTGCTGGTCCGGCTGTCCAGATTGCCTGTGGGTTCATCTGCCAAAACAATAGCAGGCTTGGAAACGAGGGCGCGGGCAATGGCGACACGCTGCTGCTGGCCGCCGGACAGGTTGTTTGGCATATGATTCAGTTTGTCCTCCAGGGTCAGAAGATGCATTACTTCATCCATGAATTTCCGGTCTACGGTATCTCCGTCCAGCTCCACGGGCAGGACGATATTTTCATAGACATTCAGAACAGGGACAAGATTGTAATTCTGGAAGATAAAGCCGATGTTGCGTCTGCGGAAAAGGGTAAGCTGTTCGTCATTCAGTCTGGCCAGCTCATTACCTTTCACTTTGACGCTGCCAAAGGTCGGTACGTCCAAACCGCCCATCATGTTCAGCAGGGTTGATTTGCCGCTGCCGGATGTTCCAACGATAGCGACAAATTCCCCCTGTTCAATGGAGAGTGTCACGCCGTCCAGTGCCTTTGTGATGTTTGGCTCCGCACCGTAGTATTTTTTGAGGTCAGTTGTTTGCAAAATGCTCATAGTAAGCACCATCCTTTCTGTGATGCCGTCATTCTAACAGCCAATTCTCACAGAAATGTCACCGGACGCTGTTTTTTCACCCTTGAAGTGTTACAATTTTGTGACATTTCAAAAAAACTTACTTATTCTGCTCTAACATTTTAATTTCAGGATTTGCCCGCCATACCACTGTCATAACAACCGGTTCTCACAGAAATGTCATAATCTTGTGGCCCATGTACTTCCGTCTCCGCTTTCGATTTCTTCTCTTGCCGGCCCACGCCCGCAGTATAGGTCAGTATATCATCACCGTTTCTGTCATACACATGGACAACGGAGCCCGTACTTCTGGCTGGAACTTTGCTTTGTGTATTATTCAGAGTAAAAATCTATGCAGTATAAAGGCTGCCACGCTTTAAGTTCAAAACAACATCCGCCTGTGCCGCCAGTTTATTTGAATGTGTTGCAACTATCACGCATTTATTCAGTTCATGTGCGCTTTCCTTCAATATGTCCGTAATTTCTCCCGCCGTGTCCTCGTCAAGGTTCCCTGTCGGTTCATCCGCTAAAATAACAGGGGTATCAGAAGCCAGGGCACGGGCGATTGCCACTCTCTGCTGCTGTCCGCCTGACAGCTTCATTACATTGCGCTTTGCCTCCCCGGCTGTCAGTCCAAGCCGCAGCAGTATGGGCAGGACATCCTTTTTCGCTGTCAAAGCCACATTTTCAATCGGTGTCATATAATCAATGAGGTTGTAGCTTTGAAATATCAGTGAGACATGATCTTTCCTGTGAGCGGCAAGCCCGCACTGTGAAATATTCCGGCCCTCAAAGAAGACTTCACCTTTTTGCGGAGTATCCAGTCCGCCGATCAGTGACAACAGAGTTGTCTTGCCGGAACCGGACGGCCCAAGGATGGCGTACATTTTTCCTGCATCAAATTGAGTATTTACGTTTGACAATACCGGCCTGTCTTTCTCATAGGCATAGAATATCTTTTTCATTTCCAACACAGCCATTTTATAGTCCTCCTTTTCCTTAACTCATTTTCGATAAGATTTCACGGGGTTTCAAACGCATTACCGACAGTGAGGAAACACCCACTGAAAGAATGATAACGGTAATGCCTATAAAGTAGAGCTGCAGCATATTGTAAGGCTCAATCGTAACACGGATCTGTTCCGTATCTGCCTTTGTCCCGTCTGTCAAAACTTCCGCTTCCGGGGCGGCATCCTGACCAGAAGGCAAAACGGAATCATCTTTTATGCTGACTACCACATCATCACCATATCCGTCTTTTCTGGTAATATCCACTCCCGCTGCCTGTTCTTCACCGGCCGGAATATTCTGCTGCAGCAATCCATTTGCAAACTGTCCTGCAAACGCACTGCTTGTAAAATAAGAGCATCCAAGGGCAATCACCGCAACCATCAAGACCTCAGCAAGATACTGCCCGATAATCTTTATCTTTCCAATGCCAAGGGATAGCAATATACCTGTTTCATAGATGCGGCTTCTTCCCCACATGGTAAGTATCAATGAGAGGATAACCGCACTCACCAGTGCTATCCCCCATATTATGGATGACATCAAAGACTGTAGTTTCTGCAATGGCGCAGCGGCATCCAGATAAGTCTGGTCATTGGTTGTGAGCGTAAAGGCACGCCAGTCAACAGAAGACAGGCTATTCACTTCTGAAATAATGCTGTCAAGCTGCGCCGGGTCATATACGGTAAATGCCGCACTGTCAAAGCCAGCCGGTTTATCCCCGAATAAGTCCTGCAAAGTATTCATGTCAGTAAAAATCTGGTTTTCCGCTTTTTCATAAGTAACAATATTGGCAAGCGGCGAATCGGGAGTCAAAATCTCATAAATACCGATGACCTTGACATCCACAGTCCTGTCAGCCTGCAGGGAAACAAAACTTCCTAATCCCAGACTATTCGCATCAGCCAGGTCTTTGCTGATCACGGCAACATTACTTTCATTTCCCGTGATATGGTTCCCTTCAATCAATTTTGCAATTCCCGATTGGAAGAAACTGCTGTTTTCAGTATCTGCCACAGTCCTGGCATATACCAGATTGTTAAATTCCGCTTTCATAGGGACATTTCCCGGAAATACATCAAGGTCTGTAGAAACAAAAGTCTTTGTTTCAGCATCATAGCTCTTAATGCCATCCGTGGACATGACAGCATTAATCACATCCTGTGTAATGGGAAATTCTGTCCCAAGTTCCACATTTCCCTCCCCGTCATCCGTTTCCCTGAAATATGGATTGCTTTCTGATAATTCAACCGTAATGTGGAATTCACCGCCTAAAGCCTCCCTCAGATTTTTTTGCTCCGCCTGTGACACCTTTTCAATCGAAAGCCCGGTCAATACAAAAGTTGCCATAATAAGGAGAATGAAAAACAGCAGGATGCTTTTTCCCTTTTTTCGTGTGACGTAGAGATACGCCCGTTTGATTGTTCCCATTTTGATACCTCCGTTTTCTTTGTTTAATCTTTCTGACGTTGGTATCTTATGCTCCCTATGTGGAACCGGTATGAAACATATGTGAAATAGAAAAGAAATCAAAAAAATTTCCGGTCTGTCGGAGATCTTTTTCCATTCATGGTTTTCAAAGAATTATTATAAGTGGATAACAAATCTCATTCCCTGTGGTTCTTCCATCGGACGGAATGAGTAAGAAATGTTCATCGTTTTTAATAATGCGTCTACAATATACAGGCCAAGCCCGTTCCCTCCCTTGTCCCGGTTTCTGGCAAAGTCAGGACGGTAAAACGGCTCAAATATATGCCGCAGTGCTTCTTCAGGTATGGGGACACATTCATTTTCTATAATGATATCGCACCCGTCGAAATATACGGAAACTGTTCTTCCCGGTTCCGTGTATGCCACGGCATTGGCAAGGATATTTGCCGCCGCTTTCCCGAACATCTGCGACGGCAGCACCGCTTCAAAACTGTCCGGCAATTCCAGACAGAAGCTGATTCCCCTTGCCCCGGCAATCAGCATATACGGCTCACACAATGAGGAAAGCATTTCAGACAGATCAGTTTCCACGGCTTCCTCATTTTCTGCCGACATCCCTGCTTTCGATGTTTCAAGGATATCATGTATCATGTCCGAGAGGCGTCCCGTCATCTCCCTGCACTCCGGCAGGTAAGTGTCATAATCCTTATATTTCCCGACACCGAGTATCATATTTTCCAGCGTGGCGTTCAGTGCCGTGACCGGCGTTTTCAATTCATGGGAGGCAGCCCTCAGGAAATCAGCCTTTGACCTCTCGCTCTCACTTACACGCCGCTTCTCGATCTCAAGGCTCTCAATAACCGACAGCAGGCTTTGATATAGATGGTTGATATTATCTGCCAGTACGCCTATTTCATCCTTTGAGCTGATTTTACAGGCGGCATCCTTTTCCATACGTGCCATCTGCTCCGTCACCGCCCCGATCTGTTTTATGGGAACCGTGATCCTGCGTGAAAATACAAAGGAACAGGCTATGGAAATAACCACACAGCAAAGCAGGGATAGCGGCAAGGCTTTCAGAACAGTCTGCGTAACATAGTCTGCCACATTCAAACTTGTGTTGAGAGACAATTCATCGTTCGGGCTGACTGAGATGACAAGCCATTCCGGTTTCGTAAATACATAGAGCAATAAGTGGGCAATTCCGACGATGAAGAGCATCAGCCCCGATGTGTAAAAAAAAGTTTTCGGGAATATCTTCATCTTCTTCATTGCTCCACCTCATATTTGTAGCCTATGCCTTTAACGGTAACAATGCAGTCAAGCCTCAGCTTCTTCCGCAGATTTTTAATATAGGTATCAACCGTCCGGTCAATGATCGGGCAGCTGTCGCCCCACAGGTCATCCAGTATCTGCGAGCGGGTAAGCACCAGCCCTTTATGCTCCACAAGCAGCTTTAGCAGGCCTATCTCCTTCGGAGTAATGTCAATCCTGCCGTTTTTGTCCTTTGCCGTATAGCCGGAAAAATTTACCGTTACATCCCCGAAAGTCATGACATCGGATATTGCACCTTTCCCGCTCCGCCGTAAAAGGGCTGTGATGCGCCTGCCCAACAGGATCATGGAAAAAGGTTTTGTGATGTAATCATCCGCCTGTCCGTCGAAACTCGCCACCTGTGTATATTCATCTTCGACTGCAGTAAGTATGAGGATGGGTACTGCGCTTTTCTGCCGTATCTCGTGCAGGACGGAAAGCCCCGATATTTTGGGGAGCATGATATCCAGTACAACAAGATCAACAGTATCCCTGTCAAATATCTGCAAGCCTTCCGCACCATCATAAGCGGGAACGATTTCATGTCCTGCCGATCTCAAATATTCACATATTGCCTCATTTGTTTTTCTGTCATCTTCCACAATAAGCAATGTCGCCATATAAGCACCTCCCGGTATTTTGAGTTTACCATATCAGTGTGGAAGATATGTGAAATCATTTGAATAGGCGGGAGTTTATCTATTCATTAATTCAAGCGTTTTTTCAAATGAAATACATTCGGCGTATCTTCCATTCCGCATGAACTCATTATAATATCTATAAGATTTTTCCGCTGTCATATACGCATTATCAAACGTACTGTTTGTATTTGCTGGAACAATCATTTTAAGTCCATGTTCAAAACCACATTTCACTGTTGCATCTATGCAGTAATCTGTTTGCAGCCCTACAATAATAATTGTATCTTCGTCTTTTTCATGCAGGTACTCCAACAACCCTGTATCTCGAAAAGCACTGTTTACATTTTTATCAAAAACACGCTCATTTGGCATTGGCTGAAATTCTTCGTATATTTCATAGCCTAATGCGCCTTTCGTTAATTTCTGTTTAACACCATCATCATGCCTAACATAAATAACTTCTATATTATTATTGCGCGCCTCTTTGATCAGTGTTTTAATACGATATACAAAAGTCTCAAATTCATATAAGTCATTATTCATAATTAAATTTTGAGTATCAACAAAACAATATCATTCTATAATCTCCCAAACTCGGAATTTATCCGTGATGTCGCTATCATAGCAGTCAATCGTCACCGAAATGTCACAGGCCGCCGTTTTATACTCAGGCTCCTTTGCCTTCTTGGAAAAAAACATACTGTTTTCTTCCTTAATCTACAAACCGGAAGTTGTCTATTCTTCCTCGTCTGGTTTGAATACCTTCAAATATGCGGGGCGGTTCTCTGCCGGCTCCCCATAGACATACAGCGTATTGGCCTCCGTGTCCAGGCAGGTATGGCAGAAACGCCCGCCGGGGAAGGGGTATGGCTCCTGGAGGCGCTGGAAGTCCACGCCACCCTCGGACAAAACCGTTTGAATCTCGGCGGGATCCTCAATCTCGTCCGGCTGGGCCCGTGGCTCCAGATTTACAAGCAGGATGTCCAGAAGGAAGGACTGAACCGAATCGGAGAAGGGCGCCCAGCTGTATACATCGTCCTGGTCGTTGTAGTACACCACCGGGTTGGGCTGATCCAAATCCTCCGCTTTGATGCCCGCATACCAGCAGCCCTGATTTTCGCACCAGAACAGCAGATAGTTGCCGGTTACCTCGCCCCATCGCTCTCGCGGCAGGGCGCGCAGCTTCGCCAGCTCCTCATAGTCTTCTTCTCCCGGTTTGCTGAAAGACTCCAAGTCCTCATCAATATGATCGTAAGAAAAGGTCAGACGCTTCTTAAAGAGTTTGGCCTTTTTGTCCGGGATGAATATCTCATGCAACGCGCAGTTCAGGCTGGCCTTGCCGCAGGCAAGATAGTATTCCCGCAGGGCAGCGGGAAGGCGTATCCCTGCCGCCGTTTCATAGGCGGCGACTGTCTTCTTGGAAAATCCTGTTGCTTTCCCCTCTCCAAAGCCGAACAGCGGCTCGGCCCACCGAACCAGCTCTATGGGGGAAATCTGATACTTTTTTTCACTCATTATAACATTCTCCTTTCTGCTATCTGCACTCAGTTTTCTTAGTCATTCAGATTATCGGCAAAAGAGTCCGATCCTGAACAAGCTGTGCAGGAAAATATAATCCCGACTGCAATTATGACGCCCAATTTTTTTCAATATTTTCATGCACCCTCCGTATAAGTAACGCAGTTTTAAAATTTAGTCAAGCTTTAATTCATCAAAAATAGTGATAAGCCATTGGGTCATGTGCTTATTTATCTCAAAAATAGGATTGAACAAAAATTTTTAATAGAGTAAAGTTTTCAAAAGAGCGCATGACAGGGGGGAATGTATATGAGTGTATCCACAATTTTGTACTGAAATGTAAAATGGCGTTTTCATAACTCATTTACCATTGTAATTACAATTTTACAGCCTATCTTGTGGCTTGTGTTTTACAGTGCTGATGCTGGGCAGACTATGAAAAATACAGGGATAGAAAACTATACTGCATTTATTCTTCCCGGCATAGTGGTTTTAGTTAGTTTTTCTACCTGCAGCAACAGCGGAATTGTGAATTATATGATGAAGTCGGACGGTAGCTTTTATCGTGTATTGATTGCACCTATTAAACGAAGTTCTATTGTTTTAGGGCAGCTTCCTGAAGCGGTATTATGCACTTTCCTTGAAGTGGGAATAATGGGGTGTGTTAGTCTGCTTTTCCATGTCAGACTTGCTGCTGGTATAACAGGAATTTTTCTGATTTGGATACTGGTGTTTCTAACAGCGTTTTTTATGGCGGGGCTTGCTTATGGAATAAGACTAATTTTGCCAAACGAGGAGGTAGCCGCCATGAAACACATACCGTATCGACAAAATCCGACGGTCATTGACATATCAAAAAAATCCCTTTTACCGCCGGGGGAAATTCAGTTCCGAAATAAAATGCTGATCATGCCATAAACTATAGAACTCATAGTTTACAATTACATGATTTATCTTCTCATATTCCGGTTCCAAAGAACCACAAAAGTACCATTCCAAAAATGTGCGAAAATTGGAAGCAACACACTTACCGTGCAAAATTCCATCTGAGTCACAATAACAATCCCAAAAACCTCCATATTCCAAAAAAACAACCGGACAGTCCTTGCCGTCTGATTGGCTTAAATCTAAACAATACCAGCCGTCCATATATCCGATTGGGAACAAGTTCTTATAGATTTCTTCTCGGAGGGGAGTTTCGCAATCTTCAAATTCCTCCCGGAAACATCTCAGGCACTCTGACCAGTCAGAAACATTATCTGTCAGGTCATAAAAATCTATTGTATCGATTTTGATTCCTTTATTCTCATCGTCATACACCATCCCCACAATGTCAGTCAGCGAAGGTTTATATGCCATCAAATACAATTTCAAAACAACAGGCAACTCCATAAGATATTCCTGTTCAAATTCGGCAATATCTGTTTCGGTTATGGAAGAAGGTATCAATTCCATAAGCCATCCTCTTTCATGCAGTTTCTGAAATGCATATTCCATGAAATCTTTGTAGTCCATTTTATCTCCTTTGCGCGTTGCCTTTGGAGGCTGCTCGACTCCGATTTGTCGGCAGCTTTATCGTACCATGATCTTTCTGGGTTTATTGTTGATACCGATCCACGAAAGCTGACGCCAACTCAGGTGTGTTCAGCAGTTGTGCCGACCAGTTCTCCACATCCTCGGCCCGGTCATCATCGGAAATCGAAACAAAGCAGGTAACTTCCTTCGTTCGCTCTCCAAACACATTCCCTGCTTTGAGCCGCACAAAGGCAGCGACTGCCGCCTCAAAAAACTGCCGCCTGTTTTGCTCCCATTCCTCGTCAGTGTATCCATCACTCGATATCGCTCTATCATGTTCAAACAATAACCTGCTGAGTTTTGACAGCTCGCTGCCACTTTCATCGGAGTACCCCCACTCATCCGGGAGCCATCTGTCCTCGCTCTCAAGGCCGCCATTATCCTTCAGATACTCCAGTGTGTTTACGGCCAAAAACAGGGTGACGCAGTCGCTGTCCGTTACCAAAGCTGCCACATATATCTTTTCGCCGCCTGTTTCGCCCATGATCTTCTGTATGTCCTTTTCTGCCGCATCCCTAATCTTTTCCACTAAATCTTTATAAAACTGATCCACTTGTCTGTCCCTCCTGACCCGGTTTACCTTTTCCACTTATCCAGTTTAAATCCATTTTGTTCAAGCTTTCCGCGAAACGCCTCCGCAAAATCAAGAAATCTCTCAATTTCCTCTGGCTGATGTATGTTTTTGGGTCCATACAAAGTTTTGGAGCTTGTCCCGCCGATGTTCAGCAATTCCCCAAAATCTTCTGAGCCTTTTTTATACTCGAAACATAATTGACGCACCTTTGGCTCATAAGATACATTGCCTATGTTGTCCATGTCAACATAAAACGGATCTGAATGCTCCTGTAAATCCGTGTCTGTCTGCACAAGGACTAAGCTAAAATCGCTTTGCCTGAATCCAACGATGTAACAGAAAAACGTAGTAGTATTCCAATCAAATACAAAACCTCTTTCAAATTTTGAGGTTGACATATAAGCATACAGAACTTCATAAGTATCTCCATCTTTGACCGCTTCGGTAAAAACTTCCCTCATTCTTTTTTTCTTTCTCTCACAGTTCACTGCATCATTCTCAGGTTCCTTTGGCTTTTTTGAAAATAGTCCTATACTGTTTTCCCCCTTAATCTACAAACTGGTATTTTGTTGGGATATTTATTTTATACCTTCTTCCTTGACCTTATATATCCTAAAGGCGCAATCCTTTTCCAAGCGAATATTTGCCCATTTTTTCCCTATCTGTCTCACAAAATAGTTTTCGTCCTCTGGAAATATCTGCTTTGTCATAAATCTTAACAGATCCAGTGCATTGGCAGACTCTTTCAACACAATTTCAAGCGTACTCCATCCATCAATTACAGGTGAATATATTTCATGAATCATATCACAAAATAAATCGTTTCCGCTGATTGGTATTTTTCTTATTAAGTCCCCCTTTCTATCTCCAATCAGCATACTTTTCAGTAGGGCATATTGTTTGTTGTCAAGCATTACTTCATATATTTCCATTTTCTGCTCCTTTTATTGAGACTCTTTATATAATATTCCTAATTTTTCATGCTCTATTGAAAGAAGATTTCTCACAATTATATATCTCGTTCAATTTCAATTTATAAAACTCGTTGAGCTACAATTACAGTATCTGTCACCTCACAATTTCTTTGAAAAATATAAAACCAAATCGTCATCATTTTTGCATTCCTCATAGGGCTTGCATATTTTGTCCTGATACCAAACGCCAGAACCGTCTGGTACATAACCAAGCTTTACATACATTCGCTGAGCACTTCCATAGCCACTGTGAAGTCCAACACCCCGGTACACTATGTCCGCATATGTAGCGGCGATTTTTCAGCTATATCATCAAAACTGTACCAATTCCCCGGTTCCGATATTTTTCTAAAACGCCAAAATCAACGATTTCCGGGTAGCCTTTTCCTCCAAATGCTCCCCACGCACTATTGGGATAAATATTTATATAGCCAACCTCCAAAAAATCTCCTCGCCATACATAATTCATATCGTTCGCGATTTTATCTTCGATCCATTCCCTAGAGTGCCTTAAGTAATCCATCATCCCACGGTTATTGATCGTATGAAATAATTCCGGAAATTGTATCCCCAAACATATTTCCACATCCCTGAGTTCCATAAATTCACACCTCATAGTATCTTGAAATTTTACACAAAATCATACCCAAGGGCACACCGTAATTCATGCTCTTTCAGAGTTGGGGCACTTCGTGCCATAAGGTATAGTTTGTCTATGATACCACTATCATAACAGCCAATTCTCACAGAAATGTCACAGGCCGCCGGTTTATACTCAGGTTCCTTTGCCTTCTTGGAAAAAGTCCTGTACTGTTTCCCTGCTTCATCTACAAGTGGAAAGCTATCTTGCAAAATACCTGTTATACTCTCTAAATAACAGATTTCTTCGCTTATTGCCCTGCTTGTGATACAGATCATGATATTTATCAACTACTGATACACTGCAAAACCCTTTATGTACCAACAATTCATACTTTTTTTGTGAAAAAGGATATTTCTCAACTACCCATTCAGCGTCTTCGTTATTTTTAATAATGACCTCGCCCCAATAAACAGACATCATGCTTTCAAAGTCTTCTTGTGTTGATCCTGCCTTATCAAATGATTGTTTCTCATATAAATTAAAATACCAATTTTCTAATTTTTTCAGGCTTTCAATCGTATAGTCAGGAAAAAACGCGGACGCTTGCGTACTAATTGCCTTCAATCTGTTCAGCAAATCGTCTTTATATGAAATATAATAATTTTCAGCCTCGGATTGATCACGAAATTCTCTTAAAGATTCCCCATATTTAACGGCTATATTTAAGCTATGCTTTGACATCTTGTTCGCCCTCTTCTGTTCCGCCATCCGCACTCAGCTGCTTAATCGTATTCCTCGCAGATAAATTTGAAATCCTCAGTCCTGCGCAAGGCTGGCAAGGCGTACTTCTCGATGTGCTTTGACATAACTTCCACTGCATATTGGAAGTTCGCTGACGGATGGCCCTCGGCACAGCGCACCATGGTGATCAGCATCTCATTGTCACCCTTAATGTATTCAGACGGATAGTTGCCGGAACGGTCACATGAATCCTCATCATGGTATTTCTGTCTGACCGCCTCCATCTGCGCTGCGGTGCCGATCATCGCATGATAATCGATTGTTTCCGAATCAATGTAATAATCAACGAAAAGCCTTGCCACAGCATCCTTGCATTGCTGGATCTGCTCAATGATGGCGTTTGCGTTTCGGATTGCAAATCTCCGGATTTTCTTCCTGGCATCTTCCTCATCTTCATAGCGTATATACAAAAGTGTTTCGTGACCGTTCAGCACAGCCGTAATTTTCAGAAGCCCTCCGTCCTCCCCATAGCAGGCGCGCAGCGTCCGAAAAATGTCTTTCTCCGGCACGCTGTACAGCGTCATCTCACGCCAGTCCTGCCCGACAGGGATATCATAGGTGAGCATTTGATACTGTGTGTCATAGTCAAAGAAGATTGCGTCCTCACCATCGGCGTCCTGATAAAAATCAAAAACGCTGTACACGCCTTCTTTGCAGGTAAGCGGAATGCTGTATAATTCTGACATTTTGGTCTCCTCCCCTCATCAAATCCTGATCTATAAAACTCGTTGAGCTACAACCACAGTGTAGTTATCCGTGTCGTATGTAATTCCCGTTTCTTTCAAATTGTTTTTATGCTCAAAATGCTCTGCCTGGGGATTGCTTTTCACCCAGCCAAGCCGTATGCTCGAAAGCCTGATGTCGGTCAGATAGCGGCACAGATCGTCAATAATGTTGCTTCCAATGCCAGTATTTTGAATCGATGCCGCTGTCATAAAAAAGCCTATGAAAGCAGTTTTTTCATCAGGGTATGCAATAATAAAATCCATTACAGATCCATTTGTGTTACCTCCTTCAAACCGGAAGTTGAGCTTTTATATATTTACATCGAATACCGCCTTTATTTGCCCATCCTCTGTGAAAAACTCTATTTCAAACCAAAAATCCAACTCTTCTCCAAAACTCATTGGTCTGTAACACACCACATCACTATTATCCGTTTCAAGCCTTGCTTCGTCCGTATCATCTATATCTTCCATACAGGATTTTTGGAAATGGTCTACCACAAACTCTTTATCTTCATATTCTTCCCACATAGCCAATTGTTCAACCAACCACTTCCCAAATCCCAGGCAGGCATTTTCTGATGTCGGTTCTGCGTCAATAAAAGCGGCCCATGAAAGTTTTGGTGGAATGCTGGATACAAGTTTTGCGTATTCTTTGTCTGCAATCGTATCTACCATCAACTTAATCAATTCCTGTGCTTTTGTCTTAAACCCCGATTCTACCATTTTATCTCTCCTCCTAAATTCAGATAGTTTGAAATACGATTCACAATTCTTTTGCCAGACATAGTGTCAGCTCATCATCATTCCTGCAAACAACATCTGTTTCACATACTTTTTCTTTATAATACACCCCTTTTCCATCAGGAATATAGCCTCTTTTTATATAGGATCTCCGGGCAGGTCCGTATGCAGGAAAAATATTTGTTATCGGTTCTGTCTTATGAGGGACAAGTAAATCCAGTGTTTTCATATTTCCCACTGCAAGAGCATCCAACATGTCAAGAAAAGCCGAATAATGAGTTTCTCCACACATCAAAGCCCACAAACTTCTGAAACAATTGTTCACTATGCCGCTATCATAACAGCCAATTGTCACAGAAATGTCACAAGCGCAAGTTTTCTTAAAAATTTTACCCGTGAGAGCATTTGTCAAGGGGGATTTCGCCCAAAAGATGAAATCCCCCGAAAAACTAAAATGATTCGCACTAAGTTCTTTTCAGTCACAGTCGATATGTAGAAGGTATTTCCCGCAGTGGAGGCACCGAAACAGGTATCCAACCGTACTGCCGTCCTTTGTCAAATCGGTGAAAATTTCTTCATACCAGTCATCGAGCAGGGTTTCCCGAACCTCATCCACCAAGCCCATTTCCTCAAGCTCCGCATAGCCCACCGTGCCCAGATAGGCGCAGAAGTCGCCGCAGTGAGCGCGCCAATACTCTTGTTGCCAGCCGCAGTAGCCGGGGGTGCGGTGAACCAATTCGTCCAGTTTGTTGGGGCTGTCCACCTCGTCAGTGGATTCACTGTCCTGAAATTCGCCGCTGTACTTCTCCGCCGCCGCACCGCTGGCGATACAGTGGGGGCACAGGTAATTCACTTCATCCTTAGAATAGAAAGGCCCCGCGTAGATGATAGAGGTCTCCTGGCCACAGCAGGGGCAGAAAACCGGCTCGTCCATCCTGCAAAAAGTCCCAGTGGCGAATGGATCAGGGTGGTATTTGAAAAAAGGCAGGTCTGCGCTCATAGAAATCTCCTTTCAACTTTACACATGTTTGTCGTTGCTTTATTATATATCCGTTTTTCCAAAAATGAAAGCGCTTTCTTATACTTCCTATTTATTAAAACGGAACTTGAACAGGACAGCGGCAAGCACCTCATTGGTGAGGATAGCTGTCTGACCACCTCTTTCAACGAGGGACGACACAGAGCCGCCAGCAAAGCGGCAAAGGTATATTCAGGCAACTTGTTACATCGCACGCAAAAAGGTGTGGTATAATTTTTTTGAAAAACTTTTGGATTTGATGTAGTATTTGCCGCTGAAACCGTAGTATACAGGTGAAGCCGGAAAGGGGGGCGGTGTAATGATAGAAGATGAAAAAATCATTGAAATGTTTTTTGGGCGTTCCGAACAGGGCATACGGGAGCTGGATATAAAATACGGTAAGGTTTGCCACAAGCTATCGTATAACATTGTAAACAGCAGGCAGGACGCGGAGGAATGCGTTAATGACGCTTACTTAGGGGCGTGGAACGCAATCCCTCCAGCAAAGCCAAACCCGCTTTTGACCTATGTCTGTAAGATCGTTCGGAACATTTCACTGAAAATCTATTACAGAAAGGAAGCAGCCAAACGAAACAGCACTTACACGATTGCTATGGAGGAGATCGAAGCCTGTATAGCAGACCCGAACACAGTGGAAGCCGAAGTTGAAGCCAGAGAGTTAGCCCGTATCATCGAAAGTTTTCTGGACACGCTGACTGTTGAAAACCGCGTTATCTTCATGCGCCGCTATTGGTTTTCCGATAGCTGTAAGGACATAGCCGAGTTTGTAGGGCTTACGGAGAAAAATATCTCTGTCCGGCTGACTCGTATCCGTCAGAAAATGAAAAGCTATTTAGCAGAAAGAGAGGTATTTGTATGAACTCAAAGAAGTTTTCCGAAGCCCTGAGCGAGCTTGACAGCAAGTATGTTGATGAAGCTATCAACTACAAAAAGAAAAGCAAAAAGCCCATTTGGATCAAGTGGGGAGCGATCGCGGCTTGTTTATGCCTTGTAGTCACTGGAATTGCCGTAAGCCAAATCCCCAATGTTTTCCCCGACCACGGTGCAGGCATTGACCCGGGAGGAACGCATCCCGACGGGATAGACCCTGTAATTGCGTCCATAGCAGTATATCCCGCCACAGAAAGTATTGAAGATGTCGCAAACGCTACGGTTGAAAGTATTGCGGAAGTGGACGCTTATGGCTTTGATACTTTGGGCGAATATTTACCAGCTTCTCTGCCGGATGGGTATCATTTTGGGAAAGCAGATCTTTATGAAACCACAATGAAAGATGGTACGGTATATTATATGCTCCGTGTGCAATATACCACAGGCTATGGTACCCCACAGGGAAGTTCAGGAGAGGAAGTTGCTCCTGACCCCAATACTCTTGGCAATAGTTTGGTGGTCTTTATCATGAATTATAAACCAGAAGTGAAAAGAGAAATTTACGAACCAACAGATATTATAGAAAGCAAACTTGAAGAAATTGGTGGTCTTACTTTCCATATTTCTTATGGCGACATCTATGTTGGGATTTCTCCCGATACAGCAACTACCGACGATATTCTTGTAGTGGTAGATTCCATAAAGTAAAAGAATCATAACCAAAGGGCAGCCGAGAAAATCGGTTGCCCTTTTCCATTCATCCATGAGGCAGAAATATGGAAAAAGTTGAGCCATCCCCCACCTTCGAAGCAACCTTGATGTAGCCCCCCTGCATGGTGACGATCTCGCGGGCAAGGTACAATCCTATGCCGATGCCCTCAATGTCGTGTACTTCTTCTTCCCGGTAAAAGCGTTTGAAGATCATCCCCCGTCTGCCCTCAGCTATCCCTTTGCCGCTGTCAGTTATATCTACTTTTACATAGAACTCCCAACTTTGAACAGAAACCTGAATATCTCCGCCTGCCGGGGTGTACTTCACCGCATTGTCCAGGATGTTGAACAGGGCTTCACTTGTCCATTTCCTGTCGTGGGCCAGCACGATATCTGCCGGACAAGCTATGCTGACATGAATATTCTTCCTTTCAGCGTTCAGCAGAATGCCGCCCAACGCTGCCGCCAGAGTATCATAAAGAGGCTGCATCTTTCTATCCAGTGAAATGACGCCGGTTTCCAGACGGGAGGTTTTTATCATAGCCTGCATGAGAAAGTCCAGCTTTTCGAGCTGGCCGCCGGATGCCACTAAAAACTCCTGCCGTTTTTCCTCCGGCACAGGTTGTTCCAGCAACGTGGCATTCACCATCTGGAGATTGGCAATGGGCGTTTTCACCTGATGGGATATGTCGGAAATCAATTCCTGCAGGTTGGCACGTTCTTTTGCTATGCTCTCCTGATTCTCCCGCAGGACTTCATACAGGCGCGTCAGCCGGTGATTGATTTTGTAAAACAGATTTTCTTCCTCATAGCTTTGCCGCGGTGCAGCCGATCCATTCAGCATATTATCCATTGTCCGACACAGGTCGTCCGAGAATAAAACCAGTTTGTGGCGGAGAAAGGTCACAAAAGCGGCAACACCGGCAAATACCGGCACAACGAACAGTAACTCCAGCCACACGACCGTCAGATTTTTTGTTAAGAGAAACGCCGCGATGATAGCAGCAATAGAGATTATGCCTAAAAAAGCAGCACAAAGCGCACAGGCGCGGTTGATGGAAAGTTTGTCAGCATTCACTTTTTCTGCCCTCCGATCCACATATAGCCCATGCCATAGACAGTTTTGATATACTGCAGGCCGTTTATCTCAATCTTTCCCCGGATACGGCTGATCGCAACGGTCAAAGCGTGTTCATCCACAAAGTTTTCGTCTGCGTCCCACAGTTTTTTAAGAAGCACCTGTCTTGTCAAAACGATCTGCGGATTTCTCACCAACACCTTTAGCAAGCGGTATTCCATTGGCGTGAAAATAATCGGTTCGCCTGCGAGAGCGGCGGTCAGTTCCGAAAAATTGATGGACAGCGTACCGTCCGTATAGCAATCGCCGCCAGTCTGCTTTTGGATGCGTGCCAGCAGTGCCGAAACCTTTTTGCGGAATACGCTGATGGGAAACGGCTTTGTTACATAATCATCCGCCCCCAGCTCAAAGCCTTTCAGCATATCGCTCTCCATATCGTTTGCCGTCAGAAAAATCACCGAAGTATCGGGTCGGCGTTCCTTGATTTTCTCACATAGGTCAAATCCGTTCCCATCAGGCAGGTTGATATCCAGGATGATTAAGTCATAATCCTGTGCCTCGCAGAAAGATACTGCTGCTGTCTTTGTCATAGCAGCATCTACAGTATAACCGGCAGCGGAAAGATTGTAGCAAAGTGTATTGTTCAAAAGGTGGTCATCCTCAACTACTAACAGCCGCATGACTTCACTTCCTTTCTCCATATAGGGTAACATGAAAATGTGATAAAAGTCAGAAGTATTCCTAAACTTCCGGTAAAAAAATTCAAGAGCAGAGGAGGTGTCAAAAGTTTTAGGCGTATCAGGAAATACCGTTGCTGAAGTACAGGCGTTATTCCTGCAACCGGACAAATCACGGAAAAATTTTTCTCCTTTTTCGGAAAAGTGTTCCCAACGCTGAAAAGTTGAACTATAAGAATATTTTTGTATAGGATTATTTAATTTACACTTATTTGACAATTCTTCAAACCGGAATTGTTATTGCTCCTGTATCCAATCGATTCCCGGATAAAGCGCTCCTGTCCGAATAAAAAACTCCACTGCTTTCACACCGCTTTCCATATCCGAGATAGCATGAATTTTGGGAATCATGTACTGACCGCCGCTCAGAAGTTCTGTCCATACACCCTTGTCAGAATAATCAAATTCCACTATTTGCGCATCAGTAGAAGCGTATTCAGGATTGTATGAAAAAATATATACGTCCTCCTTGCCCTTTTCGTAAAGCCTGAAGCGAGCCAAATACAGCCATTCCCCGTCTGAGAGCACTTCCATCCAGTCGGTTTCTCCGTCAGGGTCTAAAAACAAACAAACATTGATACCTTTATAAACTTCCTTTAATATTTTAGAGATGATCTCCGGTGTGATTTCATCTTCTGTGTATGCCGCTCTGGAATTATAATAATCAATATATTTTACTGCAACCGCATTCGGATCAAATGAGGGAATCGTTTCTTGTTTAGGAATAATTTTAGGTTTCACAAGCCTTCTCTCCTTCTATTTTATGCAGATTCGAGTTTATATATTTAATTATAAAATATGTGTCTGCTGCTTGCAATATATATTTACATGCTCGTTTACATGCTCGTTTTCAGCGGGTACACAATTCCGAAAAGGGTGAATTTTTTCGGCTTTTTATCGTGGCTAGTTCTCCGTTCTTTGACAACTGAAGAACATACATCGATTAAGAGGAAAAGCAAACGCCCGTACTAACCTTGTTCTGAAAAAGGGTTGCTATTAGCAGCTGATTTCTGCTAATTCTGCAATTAGCAGATTATTAGCAACAGCTCTGAAAGTATAATTTAGTGTTCGATTCCCTGTTAGCAATGAATGATAATAAATATTCAAAAAACCGAGTCCTCCGACTTCAGGTTTTCTCTTAAGATAAAAAAGAAAAGCATTGAAAAATCCAGTGTTTTCAATGCTTTGAGGCGTCCCCGAGACGACTTGAACGTCCGACCTATCGCTTAGGAGGCGATCGCTCTATCCAACTGAGCTACGAGGACTTGTATGAAAAACTTGCTAATAGGCAAGTGATTCAGCTATGAAATTGTTGATTCTACGTTGCTCTGGCAAACGAACACCTACCACTTAGGAGGCGATCGCTCTATCCAACTGAGCTACGAGGACTTGTATGAAAAACCTGCTAATAAGCAAGTCATTCAGCTATGAAATTGTCGATTTTACGTTGCTCCGGCAATCAAATATCTACCGCATAGGCGGCGTGTGCTCTATCCCGCTGAACTACAGAAACAATTTTCATATTAAAAATTTCCCTGCCAATTAGTGTAACACAAAAGAAGCGCGAAGGCAATAAAAAATTATCGGCGTCTTCTTTTTCGTTTGCGTCTGGCAGCCCGGCGCTCCTGGCGTTTCAGGCGTTTATCACGGCGGAGCTGTTTTTTCCGGCTGCGTTCATGCCGGTAATCCTGCCTGCTGTAAAAAACGGAATGCAGGATCAGGAAAAAGATCATAACGGCGGCAACGGCGGAAATAATGATGATAAGCATTTTGATATTGATAAAGATCACATTATCAGGCCTGCCGGTCACAGGCTCGTCATCACTGCTGAAATCATAGGTATGCGTATTCTGGGAGGAAAAAACGATCTTCCCGGAACCGATCAGCGTATCATGATAATAATAGGAGATTTCCGCAATCTCATTTTGCTGCAGGTCTGCAGCTTCATAGTCGATCTTTGAAGTAAGGTCGTCAAATCTTGCCATATTCGGCAGCACAACATATCCGCCGGGCGCAATGGAGAGAATAGGTGAAGAATCTCCGAAAATATCGTTCCCGGTATAGAAAAAGTTGGAATTGTTGATGATATGCCTGACATCGTTATCCTCAATATTTGATTTTACAAAGTTCTGATACCCATAGTCAAACAGCGTCATGGTATCTTCAAACTGCGCAGGCGCCTCCTCCTTCATGACAACGCAGATCAGGCGCATACCCGCCTGTTCACAGCCGGTAACAAGGGTCTGCCCGGCTTCATCGGTATAACCGGTCTTGCCGCCGATAACGCCGTCATAAGAAAATTCTCCGTTGATCAGACGGTGTTTGTTGGTCTTATAAAAGTCATCGGGCTGTCCGGCGGAAGGGGTAAAGTGGTAGGACGGCGTATTGCCGATCCGGCGTAAAACATCATTCTGAAAATAAGCCCTTGCGATCAGGGCAAGGTCATAGGCGCTGGTATAGTGATCATCCACATGAAGCCCGTTTGCATTGACAAAATGGGTGTTTTCACATCCCAGCTCCGCCGCCCTCTGATTCATCATTTCGGCAAAACCATCTAAGGATCCCGCCACATGTTCCGCCACGGCATTTGCCACTTCGTTGGCGGAAGCCACCATAATACCGTAAAGACATTCTTCCATCGTCAGATATTCTCCGGCATCCATGCCCATATTGGAGCCGTCAACGGGAACGGAACTGACTGCTTCATAGGAAAAATCCACGGTTTCGTTCATGGCAGATTGCTCCACTGCGATCAGGCAGGTCAGCATCTTCGTGGTACTGGCGGGGTAAAGTTCCTTATGGATATTTTTGGCGTATAAGATAGTTCCGGTGTCGGCTTCCATTAAAATGGCGGATTCCGCCGTAATAGCAGGGCCTTTCGGCCAGTAGGGCAGATTGTTTGTGTCGACAGGAAGTAAAAGGCGCTCCCGGGCTGCCTGTCCCACTTCGCTTAAGGGCTCGTCGTCAGGGGCTGCAGATACAGGAAAAGAGGCCTGCATCAAAACAGATACAGACAATAAAGCGGTAATAATATATAAAAAAAAATGTTTTTTCTTTTGAAAATTCATAGAAGAGTCTGTTCTCCGTCATCGTATCATTGAAACTAAAAACCGGTATTTTCCATCCGGACAGACTTCCGGCTGCATATAAATAACGGCATTAGATCATGAATCTGCGATTCATGATCGCCATTCGCCGCTCGCCGAATGAGTGAGCTCATTCTTTGCGTTAACGCTCATTATATCATAAGCCCGGTCTTTTTTCTATAAACTTGAGATTGATTTTTCTGTGAAAAAGAGTACAATAGGGAAGAAAATTAAGTTTTTATAAATTTTTAATAAGAAGGAGAAATTTTATGCGCCTGCGAAATATCCCCGGCTCAAGAGAAGCGATCGGTGCCTGCGAATATGTGGTTCCGGAGGAGAGCGAGTGTGCCGGAAAATGGCATGAGATCTTTGGCAATGAAAATGAGATCCATACGGAGGTCGGTACGGGAAAAGGAAGGTTTTTGATGGAACTGGCCAAGGCGCATCCGGAGATCAACTATGTCGGAATCGAAAAATATTCCAGCGTACTTCTGCGCGCCGTCCAGAAAATGGAAGAGAATCCGCTTTCGAATGTCAGGTTTATCCGCATGGAGGCGGAACATATTCTGCGGTATTTTGCAAAGGGCGAGGTTGGCCGGGTCTATCTGAACTTTTCCGATCCCTGGCCTAAAGAGCGCCATGCCAAAAGACGCCTTGTATCCCGGGAATTTCTGGATCGCTACAGAATACTCTTGACGCCGCAGGGGCACCTGGAATTCAAAACCGACAATAAAGACCTGTTTGATTTCGGCGTGGAAGAAACCGAACCCGCCCGTTGGGAGATAAAAGAGATTACCTACGATCTGCATCATGATGAAAAGATGAATCAGGGCAACATTATGACAGAATATGAAGAAAGATTTTCCTCAAAGGGAAATCCGATATATAAGTACATTATCCGGCCCTGTAATTGACCGTGCGCCGCAGCTTTACTATTTTGCAGCCGGTATCTGCTTTGTGAAGGCGGATTATAAAAACAGGAGAAAAGCATGTTTATCTTATTGTTATTGATTTGGTTCATATTCAACGGAAAAATAACGCTTGAGATCACGGTACTGGGTATCATTCTCTGCGCGCTCATTTATTTTTTCATGTGCAGATTTATGGATTACAGCGTCAGAAAAGATTTTGCCCTCATACGGAAAAGCGTGTTCTTTCTATATTATATCTGGATACTGATCCTGGAGATCGTGAAAGCCAACATACAGGTCATGCATTTTGCGCTGACAGACAGGGAGGTTGTGGAACCGGTGGTTGTGGAATACCGGACCCGCCTGAAAACGGGACTCGGCCGGGTGATCCTCGCAAACTCCATCACTCTTACACCGGGGACAATCACCATATCTTTGAAAGGGGATAAACTTGTGATTCATTGTCTGGATCAGTCAATGGCGGAGGGAATGGATGATATGATATTCGAGAAATTACTCGAAAAGATGGAAAGCATAAGCGGATCTGCGGTCCCCGAAAAAGGATAAGAAAAGTTATGTAAACCTGTTGCAGCGATAAATAAAGTTATGTAAACACGCTATGCAGAAATGAGGATAAAATGGAACTGATACAAGAATATTCCGAAATTTTTCATGTGATACTGGTGGTACTTGCCGTGCTTACGATATTCTGCCTGATCAGGGCGGTACAGGGACCGACGATCGCGGACCGGCTGGTTGCGGTCAACATGATGGGTACGATCGTCATGGTTATGATCGCTGTGCTTGCCCTGCTGATAAATGAGGGCTATCTGGTGGATATCTGTCTGATCTATGCGATGATCAGTTTTCTTGCGGTGGTGGTGCTGACAAAGGTATATACCGGTGTATATATTGAATACAGAAAGCGCCTTGAGGAAAAGAAGAAGGCAAAAGAGCAGGAATGGCGGAAAGGGTGATCGGATGTTTGAATGGATAAGGTTTATATTGGGCACAGGGCTTTTATGTATCGGTGTGGCAACCTTTATACTGGAAGTATTCGGCGTATTCAAATTCCGGTATGTGCTGAACCGGATGCATGTGGCGGCAATGGGTGATACCATGGGGATCGGCGCTTCTCTGGCGGGACTGATGATCCTGTTCGGTTTTCAGTTTGTGACGCTGAAGCTGGCGCTCGTGCTTATCTTTCTGTGGTGTGCGTCCCCGGTTTCATCTCATCTGATCTCCAGACTGGAATATATCACGAATGAGAAGCTTGAGAAATATTGTGAAGTGAGGTCAGAGGATCAAAACAGGCGGATATCCGGACAGGAGGATTGAAGATGCAGATTTTTCAATACATTTTACTTATATTTTTGGTGGTCTGTGCCATAGCGGTGAGTTTTTCCAAACGACTGTTAAACTCTATTTTGATATTTATGTCATACAGCCTGATCATGTCCATCATCTGGATCTTACTGGAATCTCCGGATCTTGCGATCACGGAAGCGGCTGTCGGCGCAGGGGTTACGAGTGTGCTGTTTTTTGCGACGCTGAAAAAGATCCACGCCATGAGGGAGGAGGACGAAGAAAAAGATGAGTAGACTGATTCCCGAGGAGGAATACGGAAAAAAGCCGGCGGGCGCTTTCAGGCAGTGGATGAGCGGTATAAGGGACCCTTATCTGGGAAATGTGGAGGTAAAGGCGCGGGCAGGGCAGGATGAGAATGAGGAACTGCTGAAGGAACATCAAGAGGAAGTAGTCAGTGTGATCCGGAAGGTTCACGATGTTGCGAATAACAGCCAGTATATATTGTTCCGGAAGTTCTATAAGGCGGCGGCGCTGATCTGTTGTCTGACGCTGACAGTGATGCTGCTTGTCACGGTGGCTTACCTTCCGCCGGTGGGCAGTGCGGATAATCCGGCACACAATGAGGTGGCTGCAAAGTATATCGAGGACGGCCTGCAGGATACCGGTGCGGTGAATATTGTGACGGGTATGATTCTGGATTACCGTGCCTTTGATACCTTTGGAGAATCCAATGTCCTGTTTATTGCGACATGTACCGTGCTGATCCTGATGCGGAATGATAAAAAGAAGGGGAAAGGCAGCGCGGAAGAGGAGGAACACAGGGACAGCTTTTATGAGCCGAAAGCCGATAAGATACTGCAGACAGCGGCGCTGATTCTGGTGCCCTTTATCATATTATTCGGGATTTATGTGATCCTGAACGGGCATCTTTCGCCCGGGGGCGGCTTTTCCGGCGGCGCGATCATCGGCGCAGGGCTGATTCTGTATCTGAATGCCTTCGGCTTCGAGAAGACAGAACGGTTTTTTACGGCAAAGACCTACAAATGGGTGAGTTTCTCCGCGCTCAGCTTTTACTGTATTGCAAAAAGTTATTCTTTTTATACGGGAGCGCACCATCTTGAGAGCGGGATTCCGCTGGGGACAGCGGGCAATATTTTAAGCAGCGGTCTGATCCTGCCGCTGAATATCTGTGTCGGGCTGGTGGTGGCGTGTACGATGTACGCTTTCTTTGCATTGTTCCGTAAGGGAGGATTTTAGATATGCTTGAGACAAATTTTCTGGTAAATTACGGGGAGGAAGTGGCGATCCTGCTGTTCGGCATCGGCTTTGCAAACCTGCTGGTTCAAAAAAACCTGATCAAGAAGATCATCGGTTTGAATATCATGGACACGGCGGTTTATCTGTTTCTGGCGGAGAAGGGATATATTACCGGCAGAGCGGCGCCGATCGTCGTAAACGGCGTGCAGGAGGTGGAGGCTTACATCAATCCGATCCCCAGCGGGCTTGTGCTGACGGGAATTGTGGTATCCGTTTCGGTGACGGCACTGATGCTCTCGCTCACCGTGCGACTGTATCAGCGGTACCATACGCTGGATCTGGATGAGATATCCGTGCAGCTCAGGAAGGAGGGGCTTTGATGGATTTTATACAGAATGTGCCCTTTTTCTCGATCATGATATCCATGTTCTCAGGAATCGTCTCTTCGATCCTCTCCGAAAAATGGGCGAAGCGGTTAAATACGGCGGTGATTCTTGCGGTGGGCGTGATGTCCGGCGCGCTGCTCATCTGGCTTTGCCGTACAGGATGCGGCAGTTATATTTTTATGATGGGGCATTTTCCGGCGCCCTGGGGCAATGAGATCCGCGCGGGCGTACTGGAGGCGGGGATGGCGATGTTTTTCTCCATCGTGATGCTGCTTTCCATGACCGGCGGCAGGAAAAAACTCTTTGATGAGGTGGAGTACTCCAAGCATAATATCTACTATATTCTGGTGGATATGATGCTCAGTTCCCTGCTGGCGCTGATCTATACAAACGACCTTTTTACGGCTTATGTTTTCGTGGAGATCAACACGATCGCGGCATGCGGCCTGATCATGATCAGACAGAACGGCAGAACCATTGAGGCGGCTGTCCGCTATATGATCATGAGCCTTTTGGGCTCCGGCCTTCTGCTGATGGGAATATGTATGTTGTATGACCTGACCGGGCATCTTCTGATGAGCAATATCCAGCAGGCAATGGCGGATATCATGGCAAATGGCACATACCGTATACCGATGCTGGTGACGGTGGGTATCATGACCATCGGGCTTGCGATCAAGAGCGCCCTGTTTCCATGCCATGCATGGCTGCCGGACGCCTACGGCTATGCCACGGTTTCTTCGGCGGCGATGCTCTCTTCTCTGGTATCGAAAGGTTACATCTTTCTGTTGATCAAGATATTTTACAGGGTGATCGGGCTGGACATCATCTACAGCAGCCATATTATCGGTATTCTTTTTATATTCGGGCTGTGCGGTATGCTTTTCGGCTCCTTCAGCGCGATCGGGGAGAAAGACATCAGAAGAATGATCGCTTTTTCCTCGGTGGCGCAGATCGGTTATATTTATATGGGCTTCGGACTTGGGACGCAGGAAGGCATGGTGGCGAGCGTTTATCATATTCTTGTGCATGCGGCGACGAAGTCCCTGCTTTTTATCAGTGCCATCGGGCTGACGGAGGTGTCCGGCGGCAGCAGGAGCTTCTTTGCACTGAACGGTTCCGGTTACCGCAACAGGATCGCGGGTGTGGGCTTTGCGGTGGGTTCGCTGTCCATGGTGGGCATACCGAGCTTTTCCGGCTTTGTAAGTAAACTCCTGTTCGCAAAGGCGGCGATCATCAATCCGACCTGGAAGATGTTTCCGACAGTCATTGTGCTTGCAATCAGCACGATCCTGAATGCGATTTATTTTTTAAAGACAGTGATCCGCATTTATACGCCGGAGAGCGCATTGGTGGAAGAGGAGAAGGGGTATTACGGTATCCGTTGGAATCAGCAGAGGCTGTATACGGTGACGATCATTCTGTTTGTGATCCTGAATCTGATTCTGGGCATGAATTCCCAGCCCGTCATTCATTTGATAGAGACAGGACTTGCGAATTTTGCATAGCAGGGAGAGAAGGATGTTTTGTCTTGCAAATATTGTGCCTGCGCAATGCGTACCAAATATGTATAAAAGCTTGCAGGTTATGGAAAGGACATGGTTATCGGAAGTATGAATGATGCAATTATAATGTTGGCGGCGATATGTTTCCCTATATTATTCGGAGCGGTTATCCTGCTGATGCCGGAGTTTTCTTCGAGAAACCGTCTGCTCGGAGCGGTGGGGACGGGGCTTTTAGTCACCGGTATTCTGGCGCTTCTTACGCTGAGATGCGGGGAAGCGGGGATATGCCTGTTTTCTCTGGGGGAAAAGCTGGAGATATTTTTCTGGCTGGATAACCTGGGACGCATTTTCATTGTGATCGTGACGATCATATGGATTCTGGCAGGCTTTTATTCCTTTGAATATATGAAGCATGAAAAGGAAGAGAAGCGGTATTTCGGCTTTTACCTGATGACCTTCGGCGTGTTGCTGGCACTGGATCTTGCGGGAAATATTGTAACATATTATCTGTTCTATGAGATGATGACATTATTGTCCGTGCCACTTGTGCTGCATTCCAAAACGAGGGAAGCGCTGATGGGCGGCCTGAAATATCTGTTCTATTCCCTCTGCGGCGCGTATATGGTGCTGATGGGATTGTTTTTTCTGAACAGATACGCGACAACGCTGACCTTTACGGCAGGCGGCACGCTGAACGGGGAACTGACGGCAGGCAATGAGAAGGTGCTGCTTGTCGTGGTGTTCTTTATGATACTGGGGTTTGGTGTAAAAGCGGGTATGTTCCCGATGCATGCATGGCTGCCGACGGCGCATCCGGTGGCGCCTGCGCCGGCAAGTTCGGTTCTCTCGGGCCTGATCGTAAAGGCGGGCGTACTCGGGGTTATCCGTACAGTATATTTTTTATTCGGAGAATCTTTTATCAGAGGAACCTGGGTGCAGACAGCATGGATGACGCTGAGCCTGATCACTGTTTTTATGGGTTCCATGCTGGCGTATCGGGAAAAGATCATGAAAAAAAGGCTTGCCTACTCCACGGTCAGCCAGCTCTCCTATATCCTGTTCGGGCTTGCCCTGCTGCAGGGCGAGGCGATGACGGGAGCGCTGCTCCATGTGGTGTTCCATGCCTTTATCAAATCCGCACTGTTTTTATCCGCCGGTGCGATCATTTATAAGACAGGCAGAACAAACGTAGACGATATGACGGGAATCGGAAAGGAAATGCCGGTTACAATATGGTGTTATACCTTTGCGTCACTGGCGCTGATCGGTATCCCGCCCGCCAGCGGCTTTATCAGCAAATGGTATCTGGCGGAAGGCGCTCTTTCTTCCGGAACGGGAATCTTTACATGGCTGGGGCCTGTAGTCCTTCTGGTCTCTGCCCTTTTGACGGCGGGTTATCTGCTTCCGATCACTATAAAGGGTTTCCTTCCGGGCGCGGATTTCGACTACGGCAGCCTGCAGAAAAGAGAGCCGAATCTCTGGATGGTCATTCCGCTGATCGTGCTCGCGCTGCTTTCCGTAGTACTCGGCATTTTCCCGAATCCGCTGACAGAGTATATCCGGACGATCGTAAGTACGGTGCTGTAAAAATAAGTGTTTACCGGACATATCGTATAGCTTAATGATGAAATGAACATGGCGGCAAAATGCAGCAGGCCTGCTTTTTACCGCATTTGGAGAAATAACATGAGCGAATATTGGATTTTAGCAGCCATACTGCTCCCGATCTTCGGAGGGGTACTGACCTTGCTCATTCCTTTTAAAAACAGAAAAATAATGATGTGCTATCTGGAGATCGTCATGCTGACAACTTCCGCCATCGTGTGGAAGCTGATTCTGAACGGAACAACAGAAGTATTTCATATTATCCATTTTGTGGAGGATCTGTCGATCTCCTTTAAGATCGACAGCATATCTATGATCTTTGCCGGGCTTGTATCTCTGCTCTGGCCGTTGGCGGTGCTGTATTCTTTTGAGTATATGGAGCATGAAGAGCGGGAAAAGATCTTTTTTATGTTTTACAGTATCACTTACGGTATCACACTGGGCATTGCCTTTGCTTCGGATCTGTTGTCCATGTATTTCTTTTATGAGCTTTTGACGCTCTCTACAGTGCCGCTTGTGCTGCATACGCTGAAAAGAGAGGCGGTTCTTGCCTCGAGAAAGTATCTGTATTACTCGATCGGCGGAGCGGCTTTTGCGATGATCGGGCTGGTGTTTGTGATCATTTACGGTGTGACCTGTGAGTTTCAGCTTGGGGGCGTACTGGATATGGCGCTGATCGGAGAGCGCAAAAATCTGCTGCTCTGGGTGTACCTGCTTGCTTTTATGGGTTTTGGAGTCAAGGCGGCGATCTGGCCTATGGGTTCCTGGCTGCCGGATGCCGGTGTAGCGCCGACGCCTGTGACGGCACTGCTGCATGCAGTGGCGGTGGTGAAAGCAGGCGTTTTTGCGATGATCAGGCTGACCTATTACAGTTTCGGGCCTTCTTTCCTGCGGGGAACCTGGGTACAGAATGTGGTGATGGGATTTGCGATGTTCACGATTCTCTACGGCTGCAGCATGGCGGTGAAAGAGACGCATTTAAAACGGCGTCTCGCTTATTCCACGATAAGTAACCTGTCTTATATTATTTTCGGCATTACGCTGATGACGCCGCTGGGCCTGGCAGGAGCGCTCTGCCATCTGATCTGTCATGCGGTGATGAAGATCAATGCCTTCTTCTGTGCAGGTGCCTTCATGCAGAAGACGGGAAAGAGTTATATCTATGAAATGGATGGTGTGGGGCGAAAGATGCCGATCGTGTTCGGGTGTTTTACCGTATCTGCGCTCGGGCTGATGGGTGTGCCGGGGCTTGCCGGTTTTATCAGCAAATGGAATCTGGCATCCGCCGCAGTGGAGAGCATGAATGTGCAGGCATATTTTGGTATCGGATGTCTGCTGGCATCCGCTCTTCTGACGGCGATCTATATGATGAATACCGTGATCCATGCCTTTTTCCCGGGAAAGGATTTTAACTATGGCACACTTGCGGGCGTGACAGATCCAAGCTGGAAGATGTGCCTGCCGCTTCTTGTATTTTCGATAAGCGTCGCGGTGTTGGGGATCTTTTCGGGGCCGCTGGTCCATTTTCTGCGGGAGGCAGCCGGGGTTTAGCAGATAGGCGGGATATCGGGTGTCTGATATCGGATATTTTCAGGTTTTGATGGTGAACAGAGGGATACGGGATGCTGTTTACAGCGATAGAGATACAGAGTAGCCTGAGAGGTTACATGATAGAGATACAGAGTAGCCTGAGAGGTTACATGATAGAGTACAGAGTAGTCTGAGAGGTTGCATGATAGGGTACAGACTAGTCTGAGAGGTTGCATGATAGAGTACAGAGTAGTCTGATAGATTACATGATAGAGCAGCAGGCGGGAGGCGTTTTATGGACAGCTTAATATACGGCCTTGTTTTTCTGCCGGTGGCAGGAGCGGCGGTTTCCTTTACTATCGGGAAAAAGTATAAAAAGTACAGGGATTATTTTGTCGGAACCGTGGCGGTTCTGGAATTTGTGCTGGCGGGTTTTCTGCTGTACCGGCATATGACAGATGTGTCATATACGGGAGTCACAGAACTTTCCGGCGTGTGCGGCATGGGGCTTACCTTTACGGTGGATGGATTCAGAACGGTTTATGTCTGTATTGCGGCGTTTATGTGGATGTGCACTTCATTGTTTTCCGCGGAATATTTTGCGCATTACAGGAACAGAAACCGTTACTATATGTTTCAGCTGATCACGCTGGGGGCGACCGAAGCGATCTTTCTGTCGGCGGATCTGTATACGACTTTTGTATTTTTTGAGGTGATGTCCTTTGCTTCCTATGTCTGGGTGGCGCAGGATGAAAGAAGAGAATCCCTCAGGGCGGCTGCCACATATCTGGCGGTGGCAGTGATCGGGGGGCTGGTGATGCTGATGGGGCTGTTTCTTTTATATCATCAGGCGGGAACACTGGAGATTGATAAGCTTTATGAAGCCTGCCGGGGGAGGAATGTGTATCCCGCGGCGCTGTGTATGCTGTTTGGTTTCGGCGCAAAGGCGGGGGTATTTCCTCTGCATATCTGGCTGCCCAAAGCGCATCCCGTAGCACCGGCGCCTGCCAGCGCGCTGCTCTCCGGAATTTTGACAAAAACCGGTATATTCGGTGTCCTTGTGATAAGCTGTAAGATCTTTCTGCATGACGGAATATGGGGGACCTTCATTCTGATACTGGGTGTGCTGACCATGGTGATCGGCGCGGTATTGGCATTGTTTTCTATTGATTTTAAACGGACGCTTGCCTGCTCCTCGGTTTCCCAGATCGGATTTATCATGGTGGGAATCGGTATGCAGGGATTGCTTGGCAGGGAAAACAGACTGGCGGTGCGGGGAAGCTTTCTCCATATGGTGAACCACTCCCTGTTTAAGCTGGTGCTGTTTATGGCGGCGGGCGTTATCTATATGAACCTGCACAAGTTGGATTTAAATGAGATCCGGGGTTTTGGAAGAAAGAAACCGCTGCTCGCCTTTATTTACCTGATGGGGGCGCTGGGTATCGGCGGCATGCCGCTCTTTAGCGGTTATATCAGCAAGACGCTGCTGCATGAAAGCATTGTGGAGTACACGGAGATACTGGCGGAAAATCCGGGAGAGGCGGTTTTCTTTTCCGCAGGAAGCATGAAAGCGATAGAATGGGTATTTCTGATCAGCGGCGGGCTGACGGTCGCCTATATGACAAAGCTGTTTATCGCAGTCTTTGTAGAGAAGAATGAAGATGCGGCATTGCAGGAGAAATACGATGCGCAGACAGATTATATGAATGGCATTAGCAGGGCTGTCTTGCTGGCTGCAAGCCTGCTGTTTCCGGCTATGGGCATGCTCTCCGGAGCGACAATGGATAGGCTGGCGGATCTGGGGCAGGGTTTTATGGGGCTTGAGGCGTCAGGGGAAAAGACGGCATATTTCAGTTTTGGCAATTTAAAGGGCGGTTTGACTTCCATTGCCATCGGCGCGCTGCTCTATATTCTGGCGGGCAGGCTGTGGATGATGAAAAAGAAGGAGAATGGCAGCAGGATTTATCTGAACAGGTGGCCGGGGCTTCTGGATCTGGAAGAGTATCTTTACAGACCCGTTCTGCTTGTGATACTGCCGACGCTCTGCGGGGGCATCTTTGGTATTCTGGATAAGATGACGGATACACTGTCGAAATTTTTGATAAAGACAGGGTCTGTTGCGGCGGGGCTTCTTGACACGCTGGTGGATGCCGTTGTGGTGCTTTTAAGAAAAACGATCTACAGAGACCGCACGAAGATGGGCGAACTGAAAGAGGGAAACGCTCTGACTTATATGATAGGGAGTGCGGCAAATGCCGTATGCAGGATTTTAAATCATACTTTATGGAAAAAGCATCCGAAGGAAACAGACTATAAACACAAAATGGCGCTTGATTACTGGAGTATGAGGGAAACGATCTATATGATCACAAGGAGTCTTTCCTACGGGTTGATCATATTCTCCATCGGGCTTTGTGCGACATTGATCTACTTATTGGTAGGGGCGGTAAAATAGCATATACGAGCCATATCCGGACGGAGCAAACTGTGGTTTTGACGGTTTTTATCCTGTTTCTGATAACAAATTCGCGGTGATCGATGTGGATAAGGACGGAAAAAAGGAATTGATTCTTTGTATTACAACGACATCCATGGCGGGTATGCGGGAGGTGGTGTATGATTATGATGAAAAAGCGGATGTTCTGCGGGAAGAATATAATGGAAACCCCTATCCTGAAAAGATCGATCGGGAAAAGAGCGGTATTGTATATTTTGTGATGGAAGGGGATAATTACGATTTTTCCGTCACAGAACCGATCTGCAAAAGCGATTACGAGAAATGGCGGAAAGATCAGGGACTGGAGAGTACAAAAACAGAGATATTGTTTCAGGCATTGACAGCAGAAAATATAGGGAAGATCTGACAGGGGGATAAACATAAACCTGGTTTGAGGTAATGTGATGTAACGCAAAAGAAAATGCTTGTCGCAGGTAACAGGTTTGGATATAATAGATTAGGCATAAGTCATCACTAAAATGAAAAAGAGGTAGCCATGAAAAAACTTCTGCTCATCTATAATCCCGTATCCGGCATGACAAAGACCAGACTCAGTCTGGCAAAGGCGATTGAATTTTATGACAGCCGGGATTATCTTGTCACGGTCTGTCTGGTAAACCGGCTCGAGGATTATGCAAAAGACATCGATTTTAAATCCTATGATCTGCTTGTATGTAGCGGCGGGGACGGAACATTAAATATAACGGTTTCTTTTCTGATCCGGAAAAATCTGCCGGTACAGATCGCCTATATCCCGTCCGGTTCTACCAACGATTTTGCATACAGTCTCGGGCTTTCCGGCGATGTGGATATGCTGCTGGAAAATACGGTGAAAGGCGCGCCGAGATGGATTGACATAGGGCGCTTTAACGCTTCCCGGTATTTTTTGTATGTGGCAGCTTTCGGGCTTTTCACGAAAGTTTCTTATACTACATCTCAGAAGGCGAAAAACCTGCTTGGTCATGCGGCGTATATTTTGGAAGGAATAAAAAGCATAGGCGATTTAAAAAGCTATCATATGACCGCGGAGATAGAAGAGGAAACAATAGAAGGCGATTTTATACTGGGGATGGTCACAAATTCCCTGTCTATCGGAGGGTTTAAAAATATTCTGCCATCCGATACCTCTTTAGATGACGGGCTGTTCGAGGTGGTATTTGTGAAGGTGCCAAAGAGCCTTGCGGCGTTAAATGAAATCGGGCTTTCCTTGTTAAGCGACAAGCCGGAGGATAATCAGCATATTTTTTATAAAAAGACGTCGAAACTGATTTTGCGCTCGGAAGAAAAAATTGCCTGGGCGCTGGATGGAGAATTTGGCGGAGAAGAGAATATGGTGAGGATCGAAAACAGGAAAAAACTGCTGTCGATCATCTGTTAGAAAAAAACATACTGTAAAGCGGTAAATATTTTGACGAAATTACGGCTTTACAGTATGTTCTTTTTTGTTTTTTCTTATCCGGCAGAAATTTTATACGTCAGGAACAACACCGCCCTCCTGCGGAAGCTGCGTTTCAGGGATAACGACAGACCCATCGTCCGGGGGGAGCTGTGTTTCGGGAATGGCAGATCCGCCGTCCGGTGTATACTGTGTATCAGGAGCAGGCGTTCCGGTTTCTGAAGGCGGCTGTATATCAGAAGGCAGCATGCCGTTTTCCGGCAGCAACGGTATCTCTGGCTCCGGTTTCGGAGCGGCAGAGGGGCTTGATACCTTATCACCGGAAAGGTTAGTGGCATAGGCCTGTTCCGTTCCGCTCAGATGATAACACAAAACAGGAATACCCTGCTCTATATTTTCAAAGATCGTTTCCGCCACGGCAGGAGGAAGATTGATGCAGCCGTGGGAACCGTTTGATTTATAGATGGAACCGCCATAAGTAGAACGCCAGGTGCTGTCATGCATACCGATATTTCCGTTAAAAGGCATCCAGTAGGAAACCGGTGTCCTGTAGTTCTGGCCTTTTAAAGTGGCGTTGCGTTCTTTGTATGTAATAGAGTAAGCGCCGCCCGGCGTATCGTTTCCCCTGGAGGGATTGCCCGATACAAAATCGGATTCTATGACCAGTTCTCCGTCTTTATAATAAAACAGATGCTGGGCGGTAAGGTTGATCTCCACATAGGTATCGCCATAGTCAGGGCCGTCATGGCTTGCGGCTTCCATGATATACGCCGGTTCCTTTGTGACGCTTTTTCCCTCGCGGAGTATCGCCATCAGTGCATTGCCTTCGGCTTCTTTATCGATCATCCAGCCGTAAAAACCGTTTTTGATTGTGACAGTCTCGCCGTAGGAGGTCTCCAGCGTTTTTGGGGAGTAGGCGGTATTGTATTTTTTTGCAAGTTCTTTTACATATTGGGTTACGGCTTCTCTGTCGATGGTTCTTCTTCCGCTTTCGCTCACGGAGATCCATTCGGAGATCATGCCGCTGTCTATCACTTCGGTCTGGCTGCCGAACTGATATGTGACAGTCATGTCAGAATAGGACTGCAGCAGGGCGAACTGCTTTTGCAAAGCGGGATCTTCCGAAGATATTTTGGGTGCCTTATAAATGCCTGCATCCGCAAGAGAAAGGCTGCCGCTCAGATTACGGACGGCTTCCGATACCGCATCAAGCAGTGCATCTGCCAGGATCTCACTGCCTGCGGTTTCCGGTACGATCTGATATCCGGTATCTTTCTCATAGGCAATATAGGCATTTTTCGGGGCAGTCCATTTACCCTTATCCATACAGGAGAGGGAATCCACTGCTGTGCGGAGTTTTTCTTCGTCATAATCGATGCACAGAGAATATTTTTTATCATAGAAGGCTTCCGCTCCCCAGGCAAACATATTCTGACTGTCCAGTATCGCCTGCAGAGCGGTATCGTCCGCCACATAGAGTCCGATATCACCGCCGGGTATATATTCCACATTTTCGTCTTTCTCCACTAAAGTCAGTATGTACTCTCCGGCAGCAGCGCTTACGGCCTGCTGTGCTTCGGCGGGGCTTAACCCTGAAACATTGATGCCGTTAACAATGGTGCCGGGAAAGAAAACTTTCTGATAGGCAGAGCCGATCAGAAGATACAGACCCGCCGTCAGACCGAAAACAACACCCAGTGTAACATATAATCGGAATCGTTTTGTTTCAGGCGATCCGGTTTTTGAAGTTTGTTTCTGTTGTTTGTCTGCTGTTTTCTTTTTTTGCTGCATAGTATAGAAGCGCCTTCTTTCTGTGAATATATTGTGATTCCTAATTATATGATGTTATCGGCATGAAAAGGTTTTGTCTTTACGGAAATCCGCGATGGAAAATCAAGGAACCGGATAAGAGCAGAAAGGCAGCAGAAATGCTGTCTTCTGCTGCCGTAATATTATCTGCTTTTCTTCAGGTAAATTGTAGCTTAGGGTGTTTCCACAACCTTCTTAAACATAGATTTGTCAATACCGCATACAGGGCATACCCAGTTGTCCGGCAGATCGGTAAAAGCCGTACCGGGAGCTATACCATGTTCAGGATCGCCTTTCTCGGGATCGTAAGTGTAACCGCAGGGATTGCAAAAATATTTGTCCATAATGATTTCTCCTTGTCTTTTGTATTTTATTATCTGTCCTGAAAGATTATGACAGATAATTTTACATTATATATGCTGTATCGGACCGGTTTGCAGATTAACCGAAATATCTCTCTAACAGACCTTTGAATGCTTTGCCGTGGCGAGCCTCATCTCTTGCCATCTCATGAACGGTATCATGGATTGCATCAAGGTTAGCGGCTTTTGCTCTCTTGGCAAGGTCAAACTTACCTGCTGTAGCGCCGTTTTCAGCCTCCACTCTCATCTCAAGATTCTTCTTGGTAGAATCTGTTACAACTTCACCGAGCAGTTCCGCGAATTTAGCGGCATGTTCAGCCTCTTCATAAGCAGCTTTTTCCCAGTAGAGGCCGATTTCAGGATACCCTTCTCTGTGGGCAACCCTTGCCATAGCGAGGTACATACCAACTTCGGAGCACTCACCGTTGAAGTTTGCTCTTAAATCTTCCAGGATATCCTCGGAAACACCCTTCGCTACGCCTACAACATGTTCTGCCGCCCATGACATTTCACCGCTCTGAGCCGTAAACTTTTCGGCGGGAGCATTACACTGGGGGCACTTCTCGGGGGGCTGATCTCCCTCGTGAACATAACCGCATACCTGACATACAAATTTCATTGTTTTTTCTCCTTTTCTCTTAACATGATTTTGTTATTTAAACCGGAAAAGCATCCGGCTATAAACCTTTAGAAAACGGGTAGAACCTCAATTTGCAGAGGTTTCCGTCTTTTTGCAGCAATTACCGCATATACCATAAAAATAGGTAATATGCCCAGCTATCTGTCCGTCAAAATTAACTCCGGCAATATCTTTTATTGTATCGATATTTTCCATTTGCAGATCAATCACACTGCCGCATTCTTTACAGATGAAATGATAGTGCGGAAAAGTTTTCGCATCAAAATGATCTACACCATCCCCCACGTTCAGTTTCTGGATTTCGCCCAGATCTGTGAGGAGCTGGAGATTTCGGTAAACAGTGCCGAGGCTGATGTTGGGAAAAGTTTCCCGCACATCCATATAGACCATATCTGCCGTAGGATGATCATATCTATTTATAAGGCATTCTTTGATTACCTCTCTCTGCCTGCTGTATTTCAGTGCCATAAAGTCTCCTTGTTAAAAATAGGAATGATTACTATTTTAATATAACATAATTTTTTGACTTGTCAACACCCACCATCTATTTTTATATTTTTTTAAGAAGATTATTCTTCTCTTTTTACAAAAGGATGGTGAGATTGTGTTATAATACCCACTAAGAAAAAAGGTTCGGATACTATGAAATCCGGGAAGGGCGTATGAAACTAAAAACAAGACTGTTAATTGCATTTCTGGTTATGATATTTGTACCGCTGACTCTTACGGCTGTGGCTTTCTGGAGCATTGGAAAAGCGATCAAGGGACAGGGGATACAGTTTCCGATGGATCCGGAGATGTATATTTATTTCAATGACCTGATCGAGCCGAATTTTTTTGTGTCCATGTCAGTGGCGATAGCGGTCATTCTTGTATTTACAGCGCTGGTACTGAGCATATGGATCTATTCAAGCGTATTTAATCCGGTACAGGAACTGAATATCGCCATGAAGAATATAGCGGAGGGAAATCTGGATTATCAGGTGCCGACGCCGGAACACAGACAGAAGGGCGAGATGGCGGAACTTGCGATCAATTATGAAGACATGCGTCTGCGCCTGAAAGAGTCGACGGAGGAAAAACTGCAGCGTGAAAATCAGAACAAGGAACTGATCTCCAATATTTCACACGATCTGAAGACTCCCATTACCGCGATCAAAGGCTATGTGGAAGGTATCATGGACGGTATCGCCAATACGCCGGAAAAGATGGATAAATATATCAGAACGATCTATAATAAGGCAAACGATATGGATCGGCTGATCAACGAATTATCACTTTATTCGGGAATCGATTCAAACAGGATTCCCTATAATTTTCACAGGCTGAATGTGGCGGATTATTTTCAGGATTGTCTGGAGGAAGTCGGGCTGGATCTGGAATCGGAAGATATTGAACTGAGTTATTCCAATCTGGTGACCCCTGAGACAATGGTAATCGCCGATCCGGAGCAGCTGAAACGGGTTATTAATAATATTATCAGCAACAGTGTCAAATATCAGGATAAAAAACCGGGTATGATCGATATCCGTATTCTGGATGAAATAGATTCGATCCGCATTGAGATAGAAGATAACGGAAGGGGTATCGCGCAGAGGGATCTGCCGAAGATATTTGAACGTTTCTACCGGACGGATGCTTCCCGTAATTCCACAAAGGGCGGCAGCGGTATCGGGCTTTCCATCGTTAAAAAGATTGTGGAAGACCATGGAGGATATATCTGGGCTACCAGCAGAGAGGGCGAAGGAACCTGTATGCATATCGTGCTGAGAAAATATGAAGAAGTGAAGCAGGAGACGAAGAGTTACGATGTGGACGCGGATGCGCCGGAAGGCGGACGTAAAAGAGGACAGATGAAAAAGGACGAAAGTGAACGGATAAAATAAGAAAATCCTTCGGAACAGAGATTTGCAAATCTTGAGTATTGATTTTTTAGAAAGGCAGGAAAGTTGCTATGAGCAGAATTTTGATCATTGAAGATGAAGAAGCGATTGCTGATCTGGAAAAAGATTACCTTGAGCTGAGTGATTTTCAGGTGCATATTGAAAACAGCGGGGATACCGGGCTGGCGGCGGCGCTGGCAGAGGAGTTTGATCTTGTTATACTGGATCTGATGCTTCCCGGTATGGATGGTTTTGATGTATGTAAAAAGATACGTGAAAAGAAAAATATCCCTATACTGATGGTATCCGCGAAAAAAGACGATATCGATAAAATACGGGGGCTGGGCCTGGGTGCGGATGACTATATGACAAAGCCCTTCAGCCCAAGTGAGCTGGTTGCACGGGTAAAAGCGCATATGGCGCGCTACGACAGGCTGGTCGGCTCTGCGCAGAAGAGCAATGATATTGTGGAGATCCGGGGGATCAAGATCGACAAGACCGCCCGCCGGGTGTGGATAGACGGAGAAGAAAAAACATTTACCACAAAGGAATTTGACCTGCTCACGTTCCTCGCGGAAAACCCAAACCATGTTTATACAAAGGAGGAACTGTTCCGGGAAATCTGGGATATGGATTCCATCGGGGATATTGCGACAGTTACGGTGCATATTAAAAAAATCCGTGAGAAAATTGAATTCGACACCTCGAAGCCGCAGTATATTGAGACAATCTGGGGGGTAGGGTATCGGTTTAAAGTATAAGAGATAAGGGCATGCAGTGCATGCCCTTAAATTTCAATATAAAGTTTATTGTATGTCAAATGAAAACATTCATTTGGTTATTTTTTCAATAACGCAGGAATGTTTTTTGGTTTTTACATTATAAGCTACACCTACCAAAAGGATATCTCCCTTATAGCTGGAAAGAGCTGCCGGATAATTTTTTTCTTTCATTTGCTGAAGTGCCGCATTTTCCGTTTTATTCCATTTCAGCTCAACAATGATAGGCGGATGGTTTGTTTCACGTCTGGGCCAGAATATGATATCCGCATATCCTTTTCCGGCGGGTAATTCCTCCATCCTTGTATAATGATCTATACTGCTTAGGTAAGCTGTTTTGATTACGCTTCGAAGTGCCTGTTCATTATTATAGAAATCAATTGCTGTCTCTTCATTATGAATATCGCCAATGATTTCCGCAGCTCTTTCTCCGTCTGCAGACCATGTGGCAGAAAACAGGGCATCAGATCTTATCACAGCTTTCATCAGTTC
>Ga0224742_10010_pt1 | contig 35782 bp, 35 predicted proteins | sample LIM_E_Water_Neg_FD_161631 | JGI IMG/M metagenome (GOLD analysis project Ga0224742, IMG submission 161631) | Enriched cells from gastrointestinal tract of the lab mouse from Pacific Northwest National Laboratory (PNNL), Richland, Washington... | ecosystem: Host-associated > Mammals > Digestive...
CCTGATTTGGGAAACGGAAATTTGATTTTATTGAATGAAAATTACGTTCCATTCGGGAAAAAGAACTACATGGACAGCAACTATAAACCCCTCAACGAGGAAGCTGACACCAAGTAATATGTTCCATTTAGGGAAACGCTGATGAAAGCGTTTCCCGCGCCGCAAATGCGGGATTTATAAGTGAGAAAAGAGTTCCTGGTATGAATTTTCGGAGGTAATTTTTATGTTTTTTCAGTAATATTAATCTTGTTGATTGCCATTGTATTCAGGAAGCAGGAAATGGCCAGAACAGGACAACAGAAATCTGATGAAACAGAATATTTGTCTAAAAATAAAAAAGAACTCATCTTCGGCATGGCATGGTATATATTCTATTTTATGCTGTCTTACATAAGCTGTGCCTTTCAGGTCGATATAATAAGCGAATTATCAAACTGGCTGTTTCTGGTACTCTTTCCCCTCCTGATTATTGCTGTTTTCAGAAAAGAGAAAGTGATACAAACTCTGAAAGAAACGGGCTTAAAACATTTTGACAGAAAAACAATACTAAGGATACTGTTGATTTGTGCTGTATACCAAGGCATTATTATCTTTGTCTTTGGTTTAGGGGAATTTTGTCTTAATATAACGAATATTTTCCAAATATTCGTAAAACTTCCAGTATTTTTTTGCCTGATGATACTTACGGCAGCGTTTACGGAAGAAATTTTCTTCAGGGGTATTCTGCAAAGAACTATGATGGATTCACTGAAAAAGCCATACCTGGCCATACTGCTAACTGGTATTTTGTTTGGACTGTACCATTTTCCGTTTGCATATTATCTGTGGGACGATACGGCAGGAAACATAATGAATTCACTCAAAATGGTTATGATGGAACATGTTCTTGCCGGCTGCGCTTTTGGCTTTATTTTCTATAAATCCAATAAAAACCTCTGGAGCAGTATCATTTTGCATACTTTCACCAATGCAGTTATTATGGTTTTCGGCACTGTATTTTCGACATAAACAGCGTATCCAGAACTTATGCCAAAGCATGATCCAATTAAGAAAGTTTATGTTGAGATGGTGAAACAGATCGTAGAAAGTGAGGAAAGAAACGATGAAAACGCTGAATGACTATATGACAATGTCTTATCGGATGGAGATTGTGGAGGATAAGGATGAAGGTGGTTTTGTGGTTTCTTATCCCGATCTGCCGGGATGTATTACTTGTGGTGAAACAGTAGAAAAAGCGGTGGTAAATGCAGCAGATGTTAAGAGGGAATGGATTGAAGCCGCACTTGAAGATGGGATTAAGATTAATGAACCAGACAACTTGGAAGATTATTCTGGTCAGTTTAAATTGAGATTACCTCGGAGCTTACATCGCCTATTGGCAGAGCATTCCAAAAGAGAAGGTATCAGTATGAATCAGTATTGTGTGTATCTTCTATCAAGAAATGATGCTGTTTATTCAAAGTAAAACCAGTTTACAACTTTTTAAAAATTTTACAATTTACTGTTTAAAATATAATAATTATACATTTTAACACCTACAAAACATGAAAAAATTGAATATTTATTCAATATAAAACTATGAAAATATTACTTTTACAAAAACTTGTAATCTACTGTTAATAATACAACTATATACCAAATAAATTATTCACTAATTTTCCCTACACAATTCACACCTATGATATACCCTCAATTTTCAATTGTTCTCACTTATAACAATTATATTCTGATTTTTCACCATAATCCTTAACCTATCCAATCCCTATCGCAATATTATACTTTTTTATGTAATCCGACATTCTGCTGATTATTTCCATATTACTTTCTTTGATCACTTCCGTATTCATGGAAAAACCTGTAAAGCTCATTTCAGTTAACAGAAACAAGTTAATCTCTCTATTTTTTATCTCACTTAACTTTTCTAACAAGTGATTATAATTTCTCTCTTTGTCTTCCCACTGAATATTCATCTGATATAATTCTATCTTCATATTTTTTACCTTCTGTTAAATCCACCATCCGAATTTTCTATATCATTAAGCAATTCCAATATTTTAATATCTTTTTCAATTGTACTTGGATAAAGCTTTGGTTTCTTTATTCCTTTTAAAAATGCATCCATTTCATCTATGTACATATTTTCATTAATATTCTTGTTATACCCTTCCTCATGTATCATATCCTGCATTTCAATGGTTTTCCATTTGCCTGTCCGAACTTCATATACTTCAAAACATTCCATATCGCACCGCCACTGTAACTGGGCATTTTGGAAATTAATCACTAAATTTCGTATCGCATTACGTCCGACAACATCCACTAACAGACTTCCGACCATATTTCCATAATCTAAGGAACAAACATAACTGTCTTCAATGTCACAGCCTATATCTGCCGTTTTTCTAAAATATCCTTTTACCTCATTTGGAACGCCCAATATATCTACTATCCATGTCAATTCATATGGAACAATCTCTCTTGCACCACCAGTAATTCTGTTGCTGACATAAAACGCATTAACATTTTCCCACGGATGCCAATCTGGGAGATACTGACCACTGTGATATGAAAAATTACATACTTTCCCATATTCTTTCGACGTTATTATTTCCTTAATTTTTTTTATTACCGGATGAAATATAAATGTACATGATGGTGCTATAAAAATATTGTCCTTATTATTCTCTTTAATCTTTATAACATCTTCCAAAACCACACTCGCTTCAACAAATACAGGCTTCCTGTATTTAAATGCAGTTTTAACCCCTTCAAAGTGTTTATCCGGCGGCAGTGACACAATTATTGCCTCTATATCAGAAAAATTTATCTCATTCTCATTATGGATTATATGAATCCCATATTTCTCCTTTGTTTCAGTACACCGCTCTTCTTTTTTATCTATTCCATAAATATTTTCACTCAGCACTCCTAACGCTTGTAAACATCTTACGCGCCGTTTTCCCATAGAGCCTAGTCCAATTACCAAAAAATTTTTCACAGCTTGTCCTCCTCCATATGCATAATAGTTTCTATACATTTAAAGTCGTAAATATCGTCTATCTCATAATTTTGCCATCTCTCTATATAATATGGCAGTATATTAGATGTATATATTTTATGTTCTTTTCTAAAAGCCGAAGTTTTGATTAAATAACCCACTCCATATGGAAACAGTGCCTCGTCATGCTGCTGTCGCTGATATGCCTCCTTTATCTTTGAAATATATGGTATAACAACTCCTGTTTCTGAAATCTTCTTCACAATCATGGGATGTTCCAATTGAACTTTTCCAACGGATACCACCCCATCCTTTTCGGGATTATCAATAGCAAGCTGAATAATATTATCCAAATCGCCTTTTTTACGCAACGGCGAAGTTGGTTCTAATAAAAATATATAATCATATGCATAACCGGATTTTTCTTCTTTATTCAAGACATATTCGAGAACATCCATCGAAGATGCCTCATCTGTTGCTAAATAATCTGGTCTAAGTTCTGGTATTTTTATTCCAAACGCTTCGCATACTTCCGCAATCTGTCTGCTATCGGTCGAAATTGTTAGTTTATCTATAAACCTACTGTTTTGAACCTGCTCAATTGTCCATGCAATCAGCGGTTTTCCATTCAAAATTTTTATGTTTTTACCCAAAAGTCCTTTAGAGCCACCTCTAGCCGTAATAACTGCCAAAATACTTTTTTCTTTGTACAATCTCAACACCTGCCTAATTATATTTTCTGAAAACGGGCTTAATAATATTACCCTCTATAAATTGGCTTGCATCCCCATTTAACGCATCCCCAAATACTTTCATCGCATTTCTTGCAGCATCCAAGGTTCTGTCAATTTCTTTCTCTGTATGTTCATATGCAATTGCTATATAAGGCATAAGTATCCCCGCCTTAATCATCTCCTGTAAAAATACTGTTCTATATTCCAGAGAAGGTTTCTTATCTTTGCTACATATCACAAGATTCGGTGAGCATTCCGCCCCTTCTATGTAAAAGTATTCCTGCAAAGAATATTCTTTTGCAATCTCAGTCAGACCTTCTACAATCCTTCTTCCCATATTCCATATATGATCTGTGACATTTAATTCCTTGTATACTTCTATTGTTTCAACCAATGCCCCCAAGCTGCTCATCTCTGCCCCATGTGTTGTAGAGATAAGGAATACCCTTTCTTTTCCGGGTGTCAGTCCGCCTAAATCCATAATCTCCCGTTTTCCGCCTAATGCCGCAACGGAAAAGCCATTTGCCATTCCTTTCCCGAACGTAACCAAATCCGGTTCCACACCATAGTATTTACATGCCCCCTGTAAATCCCATCGAAAGCCAGTTATCATCTCATCTAAAATGTATACCACACCATATTCCGTACACAGCTTTCTTACTTCCTGCAAAAAATTATCTGTTGGTTCCACTGTATCGCATGGCTCCATAATGAGGGCTGCAATCTCACCCTTATATTCTTCAAACAGCACTTTTACAGATTGAATATCATTAAAATTAAATTGTAAAGTTAAATTCTGTATTTCTTTCGGGATGCCTGCGTTCATGACTGTATCACCGATGAACCAGTCATCATATGAAAAAAATGAATGATCCCTGCACCGCGCTATATATTTTTTTCCTGTATAGGCTCTTGCCAGCTTGGTTGCTGCGGATGTTACTGTTGAACCATTCTTAGCAAATTTCACCATATCAACCCATGGAAACAAATTACACATTGCTTCTGCTGCTTCAACTTCAATTTTTGATGCTTTTGTTGCCGTATTACCATTATGTATCTGTCTTATCGCCGCATCCGAAATTCTGTCGTAATCATATCCTATTGTTACTGATCTGCATGCCATTCCATAATCAATATATTCATTTCCATCCACATCCCATGTGTATACCCCTTTGCTGCGCTCCATAACTTTTGGTGCATTCCCCGGAAATACCTCATCCGTTCTGCTATAGGTATGTGCACCTGCAGGTATTAGCAAATGCGCTTTTTTACCATATTCTTCATTTTTAGTCATTGCAACTGTTCCTTTCAATTTTATCAATTATTTTTAAAACTTCTTTATCTTTTTCAAAGCTGTACAAGGGTTCTTTCCCGTTTATTACTTCAAAAAATTCTTCTATTTCTTTCACATAGGCATACTCATTAACGGACTCACTATACCCATCTTCATGAATATATACCCCTGCCGGTATCCGTTTCAGTTCTCCTGATATGACATCTTTTTCATACAACGTTTCTGGTGTCCCATCCCATCTGATGTATAAATCTTCATTAAAAATCTCCAATTTTCTGACTGCCTGTCTGCTTACAACATCCACTGTCAGACTACCGATAGTTCCGGTTGAATGTTCTACTTGAATCAAATAAGTATCAGAAAAATCCAGTTTTAGGTCAGTAAGTTTTGCTTTTACCACATGTACATTTTTTATCTGTCCAAATACATTCCCTATCCAAGGTAATTCAATTGCCAAAAGTTCCCTGCATCCATTTGTGTTTTTATTACTTACAAAAAAATTTTCTAAGCTATCCCACGGATGCCAATCCGGAAGATACTGACCTACATGGTACTGGTATGCACATGGCTTACCGTTCTGATTTATGCGATTATCAATTATCTTCATTTCTTCTTTATATAAAGGCGTTGATGAAAGAAACAAGACTTTTCTCTTCTGCTTTGCTAATTGGATATTTTCATCATACAAATCATCAATCAGATTAATTTCAGAAAAAACATGAAGATCATTCACCAAGCATTCCTGAATAATTGATGCATGAAATTGCGGTGATGTACATACAAAGGCACAATCAGGCTTTTGGGGAACATCTGACAATGCAAAATAACAGTCTATCCCATATTCACCCGCTACACTTTTTACCCGTTCCACGTTATTGTCAATCCCTATAATCACTAAATCATCAAAAAACGCCTTTAACAGTTTTATTCTTCTTTTTCCCATTGAACCTAAGCCTATAACGCAAATTACCATGTAATCACCTCTTTTCTGACAATTAAAAAATCCCAATATAACGATACTTCTGGTCACTAAACGCTCAACCGCATACCTTACATTGGGATTTTTATTTCTATATTTAATTCATTATATTGACTACCAGCGTTTTTTCTTTAACACATCATATAATCTATATATTCCCTCAAATCATTAACTTGGTCTGATATAAAAAGCTTTTTCGTATTACTAAAATGCATATAATACAACTTATTCAATATGTCCTGCCCCATAAGGCAAGTGTAAAATCTTTTGTCAAATGTAACCCAAACCGACACATTGTTCAGAATAATCGAAGTTCCAATCTTTAATTTCTTCATCTTCACTTCATAAAATTTAATGCTATATCTGTCTTTGCGATATTCTTTGTGATCTTCTTTTAAGACACCATTTAAATACCTGACAGCCGCTTGGTTTGTAATAAACTCATCTTCCCTCAGATTTGCACCAAGTTCTTTTGCCCTACAACATGTTATACTAGCTCCAGTGTCAATAATAAACTGCATTACCGCATTTCTCTTTTCAAGAATATACAACTCGCAATTAACCGTAAATATCCCATCATCTGACACTGTATATAGCATTTCTTTCTCCCCCCTGCACATAACTTCCGACAATAACACACAAGATATCCTTCTCCAAATACTCGTGCAGTTTTTCACACAATTCATCATCTGAATCCGCAGAATCACTCACTGCCACCAACTGTCCCTCACCATCATCTAAAGAGTTAATATGCATCAATATCCTGCTGTAAGGGAACTCACTTCTTACTTTATTAAATGATTTGATATCTGTTTGATTAAACACATGCAACATACAATCACCATACCTTTTAAAAATTCTATTCTTTTATATTTATTATAATGATAGCATATGCAATTAATAATCTCAAATATTTCTTGCTCCTAATGTAAAGTATACAGTTGTCAAGGTTCGTTCATTCCCATAATTCTATTAGCCAAATAAATCGGCTAAAATCCTCTAACTTCTACAGTTTCCTATTGCTTTATTTCACGCCAACTTTTCACTCAATCTCTTTTATCACTCTAAACGCCTCTGCATACAACACTCCCGCTTCCGTTCCTCTGATAATCGCTTGCGCCTTTACAGCATCTATACTTCTTGGAAACGGCAAATTGCCTAACTCAGTATCATAAATGTTAAGCGCTTTTATTTTTTTATCAAGATAGTTCGAAATATCTATATATAAATTAGGTCTAAACAAATCATATGGCATTCCAAAATTTGTTTCCGAAATAATCTCCATCGTCAAAATCCGTTTTATGTAACTGCGCCGGAATATCTTGGAACACGCATATGCCGCTTCAAATACGTATTTATGGTCAGAGTGTGCATCATTGTAATCTGGCAAAATAATACAATCTGGTTCTATCTCATCGAATGCATTTCCTATAGACCATATTAACTCTCCCTTAATACAGTCATTTAAATCTGCTGGTGGGAATTTCAAATTTATAAATTTCTCAAAGCCATAATAAGCCTTAATCTTATTAATTTGAATTTTACGTTTTTCTATAAATTCTTCATTATATTTATTTCCCACTCCCACATCAGTTACATTCAACCAATAAATTTTATTTTCCAAATCTCTTAATTTTATAATACTTCCTCCGCACCCCAACGTTTCATCATCAGGATGCGGCGATATAACCATTACTTTCATTTCCTTCTTTCTTTATGCCACTCCTCAATATTTTATCCACTATTTTGCCGGATTTCCTTTCACCACACTTTTATCTTTAACATCTTTTGTTACCACGGCTCCCATTCCTATCAAAGCCTCCTGACCAATACGCACATTGTTTCTTATCGTAGAATTTCCTGAAATCATTGTATTGTTTCCCACTTCCGAACTGCCAAATAATATGCTTTCACCTACAATAAAAACCCTTTTACCAACCTTAACATTATGAGAAACAAATACACAATTATCAATGGATGTTTCCGAACAAATAATAGTATCATCAATTGCTCCACGAGCAATAACGCTACCAGCCCCTATTGTTACATTATTTTCTATTATCACTCCACCAAATTGAGGCATTTTTACAGGTTTACCTGTTTCATCTCTGTCTGTTGTCAACCCATCTGCTCCAATCACAGAATTTTCGCGTATTATTACGTTTTCACCAATTGTAGTTCTTCCAATTATCTTTACTCCACACCCTATATACGAATTATCTCCTATAGATGTTTCATTGCTAATATATGCCCCTGGTTGAATCAATACGTTCTTTCCAATCTGAGCTTTTTCACCAATATAAGCATTCTCTATCAATTTATATTTTTCTTTAACAGGTATGTTATCAATTGCATTCTCTTGGAAAAATTGGCAAAACCTCAAATGCGGATTAGGGCATAATACAAATGCATGTTTTTTTCTTATTAAACTTTCAGGCACCTTATATTTACTAGGCCAAAAAATCAGACAATTGCTACAACTTTCAAAAATATAGTTCTTATCTATATTTTGCACTGTCAAGAAAGTTACTGCATTATCTTTCGGATAATCTAAAGAAGCTGGATAATACACATCAAAATTTAATTCTTCAACATATCGATTCACATTAATCGAAAAAATTTTTTTCATTATAACATACCCTTATCTTTCAACAAACTTTTTAAATAATCTTTCTTCTTTCGTTAATTTCATTATTTCATCTATATATTCTACTGCTTTTACAGCTGCATTTCCGTCACCAAAAATATATTTTGTTTCTATATATCTGTCTTTTAGTATACAAAAATTTCGAATTATGTCATTCAACACATCTTTAATTTTATTATAGTCTGGAGGCAAATCTGTGACATTGCACCCTCTAATTCTTCCCTTTTGGCGTTCTCCAATATTTAACACAGGAACACAATATAATGCTGTTTCCAATAACCCACTACTAGAATTCCCCACAATTATTGTCTTATAGTTCTTCATCAACGACAAATAATTATATGTTCCCAATGAATTGACACAAAATACCTTTTTATTATCGTTTAAGATATTTACATAATCTAAAATCATTTCATATCCTGGATCGTTGTTGGGATATGTCACAATAATTTTGGTTGCTATACTATCTATACAAGCATCCAATCCGCAACGAAATTCTTGATAATTTTCTTCTTTTGTTTTGTCACATGCCGGATGGTATGTATAAACAATAATTATATCATCAGAAACAATCCTGTAATAATTTTCTAACGTTTTAACAGGTGTCAGAAGCCCCATTCTTTCATAGTCATAACTTAAATTTCCTATATTAAACACCCTTTGAGCTTCCTCTCCCATCTGCAATAATATATTTTTGCTTTTTTCATTTGTCACAAAATGATAATCTGCTAACTTTGATATGCTATGCCTAATATTCGTATCAAAATTTGGAACATCCACTATATCTCCACCACAAATATGTAATAATGGCATTTGGCTATAAAAGGTTCCCAATGCAAAAGCTGCTGCCTCAATTCTATCACCCAATACAATAGAAATCTGAATATCATTGTTAACTTCAAAAAACTCTATTGTCTTCATATAAACTTCGCTTAAACATTTCTTATAACTCCCTTTATCCTCCATTAAGGGAATTTTTGTAATTCTACAATGAATATTATTATCTTTTAACTGACTCTCAACATCTTTACTTGTTTCCCATTTTTTTAATACATGCGCCCCTGATAAAATTAGACTTATTTGATAATGATTATTTAGGCTGCATATCAATGGAAATAAAATACCAAAATCAGCACGATTTCCACTAAATACTGCTATTTTTTCCATATTGAATCCTTATTTGTAATAATTAAATGTTTGATTATTCCATACGATATTTTTATAAAATAATACTTTCCTATATTTGTATCAGCTCATCTATTTCATAACTTTTATTTGCTTTAATTCCTATTATCTCATCCCACCTCATTGGATTTATCCCATCCCCTGGACGTTTCGTTGTCAAATTTACTTCTGTAAATTCTTCACCCTTTTTAATCTTCATTGCTGCAACAATACTTCTACGTGCTATAACTAAATTTTCTTTTTCTGACTCCGATACCTGCTTTATCTTACTTCCCAGCGCACTCTCTATTTTCCTGATACCTACTACCATCTGCATTAATTCCTGTGGTTCCAGACTTGCTTTATGGTCAGGCCCTTCCATTTTTCTATCTAAAGTAAAATGTTTTTCTATCACTTCTGCGCCAAGTGCTGCTGCCGCTATTGGCACTTCTATTCCTTGTGTATGATCCGAATATCCAACTGGAAGTCCTGTTTCTTCCCGCATTTTTACCATTGCTAATAAATTTACATCCGAAATTGGTGTTGGATACTGTGTATTACAATGCAGCAATGTTATATCTTCTGTTCCGTTATTTTTCAAAACATTAACAGCCGCCTTTACTTCATCCATACTGCTCATGCCTGTTGAAAGAATTATTTTTTTCTGCTGCTTTGCAATTTCTCGCAGATATGGCAGATTTGTGATTTCACCAGACGGTATTTTATATATCTGCATTCCCAACTCAGATAACAACTTTATGCTTTCCAAATCAAATGGCGTAGATAGAAACATAATATTTCTCTTTATACAGTGCTCTATCAGTTCACGATGCATTTGCGGTGTTAGTTCAAGCTTTTTCAGCATATCATATTGTGTTTCTGTCCTATCTGTCGTTTCAAGCTGATACTCTGCTTTCTTTGCCGTTCGGCACACAAGAGAATCTGCCTGAAAAGTCTGAAACTTAACCGCATCTGCTCCTGCCTCACTTGCTGCATCGATTAACTGTTTTGCAATTTCAATATCACCATTGTGATTTACTCCTGCTTCTGCTATTACAAATACCCTACTCATGGTCTTTCAGCCTATCCCCTATCCTTACTTTTCCAGAATATGTATACTCGATGATCTCAATCATAGTATCACCTGTCTTTATCAATAATCCGTCTGGTGTTTTTCCAATCACCTGTCCTGGAATATTTTTATATCGATGTGCGCCTTCTATCATTCTTGCTTTGTTTATGGTGATTTTCTTTCCCGCAATCCATGATGTAGCCTGTGGCCCCGGAGTGCATAACGCTCTGATAAAATTAAATATTTCCCTGCTGTTTTGCTTCCAGTCAATAATCTCATCGCCTTCCCCACGCATTCCACAGTACATACCGACTGCATCAATATCATTTTGCTTCACTACTTTCACTGTATTGTTCTGAATCATTTTGATTGCCCGATACAGAACATCTGCACATCCATCATACGCCCTTTCCAATAATGTTCCGTAATCATCCAAATCCGTAATGGGATATGTTTCTTGCAAAATAATATCACCTGTATCAATTCCTGAATCCATATAGTGAACCGTAATACCAAACTCTTGTTCATCATTTATTAAGGCCCAGTTCAAGATATTCCTTCCTCTATAAAACGGTAATTTTCCTGCATGACAATTGATTGCTTTCTGCTTTGGAAGATTCCTTATTTCATCCTTAAATATTTGATTAAATGACATTGATACAAATAAATCCGCATTATACTTTTCTACTATATTAATAAATGCTTGAGAATTAATATTTTCACTTAATTCGACAGGTATATGATATCTATGTGCAAAGTCCAGCAATACTTTGTCTTTCTTATCATATCTGACTGTTATAAATACAATTTGAATTGTATTATCCTTTATTATTTTTTCAAATGCCTTATGTGCCCAAGATCCATCTGCAAAATATCCTATTTTCATGCAGTGCACCTTAAGGGGTTTACTATTTTATACCCCTCCCCCTGTATATCGCATGATTTTTCTACCTACAACCATACAATTATCCTCCACACTTTTTCTTATTGTTGTTCCAGCTCCGATTACTACATTATTGCCAACTTCTATATTTTGAATAATTGTTGCATTTGCTCCAATCAATGTCTGTGTTCCTAAAATGACACCTCCACACACCACACTCCCAACTGCAATATGCGAAAAGCTTTTTATCTTGCAATCGTGTTCAACAATTGCTCCCGTATTTATAATACACATCTTGCCAATTTTTACATTCGCATTGATTACTGCCTTCTTCCCGACAAATATTCCATCTTCAAATTCTACATTTTCAGAAATAACGGCTGTTTTATCAAAAATATTTGGTATATTATAACCAATATCTTTCAACCTCTGATACAGTTGATTTCTTACCATTCCATGTCCCATAAACCCTATTGTTATAAAGGCATTCTTAATTCCGTTGTCAAAATACTTTTGCAGTGCATCATCCGTATCCAGTACACGGTAATCTTTATACCGTTTTCCTTGCATCTTTTCTGTGTCCAGAAAACCTACAATATTATATTTTCTGTCTTGTTCTATGCTGTCTACTACACTATGTGCATGTCCGCCAAGTCCAAGCAATAGAATGTCTTCCATTATCCGTCAGCACCCCAGTCTTGCTTTCATTTTTTCCAATTCGTCCAATTGTCCCATATCTAGCCATGCATCTTCTCCAATCGGATAATATCCAACTTTTTTTCCTGCTTTCCTATATTTTTCAATGACTGTAGGGAAATCTGCTGGCTCATTGTACGTCAATCCTTCTATTACTTCAGGTTCTACAAAGTAACATCCTGTATTTGTAAAAAATGACATATTGGGTTTTTCCTGCATGGACTCTATCATTCCATCTTCGCCGATATTTACCACCCCATATGGTATTATAAAGTTTTTTAAGGAGCATACCATAGTAATCAAATTCCCAGATTTGGTATGTTGTTGATATGCTTTGGTCAGATCATCATCAATCAAAATATCACAATTCGTTAAAATAAAGGTATTGTTCATCTTTCCTTTCAACAGACTAATGCCGCCACCTGTTCCAAGTTGTTTTTCCTCCATAATAAAATCAAGCTGGTATTTTTTATCAAGTTCATCAAAATAAGCTTTTATCATATTTCGTTTATAATTAACAATCATATAATACTGCCTGCATCCATATAAGCAAAACTGATGGATGATATGCTCCGCAATTGGATAGTCACCAACCGGAATTAAAGGTTTTGGTAATATTTTGGTATAGGGAGATAATCTTGTTCCCAATCCTCCTGCCATTATCACAACAGGAACTTCTATATCAAATTTCGTATGTTTCTGCACGGATTCATTTGCAAAGATGATTTTTTGAATTAAATATTCATTATTTACAATAGGAATTGCATCAATGCCTAACTCCTTAATGGTACGCATTGCCAAATCTTCTTCTTGTTCATATAAGAATCTAGGATGATAATTGGCTGCATATTGAACGGACATTTGCAAATCTCCCTTTTTTAATATCCACCTACGAATATCCCCATCTGTAAGGGATGCTAACAGCCTCTTATCTTGATGGACGAACAAAATTTTTTTTCCGCTTCTGTCGAGTTGGCACATCGCATCCAATATGCTTTTGTCTTCTTCTATATATATGTCAATCATATTTCATGCTCTCTCGTTCCTATATGTTATCAAATGTTAGTTATATTTCATGCTCTCTCATCCCTACAGGTTATCCATATTTCCTATTCTCTCATTTTTAAAGATTATAAATATCTGTTTTATACCTGTCCAAATTTTCCTTAAAAAACGTTATCGTATCCCGCAATCCCTCTTCCAAGGAATATCTCGGCTTCCAATCCGTCAAAGACATTATTTTCTCATTGCATCCAAGCAGCCTGTTCACTTCGCTTTTTTCTGGTCTTAACCGTTCCTCATCACAAACGATTTTGGCATTTGGATTTATCTGCCTAATCAATTCTTCCGCAAGCTGCCCTATAGAAATCTCCTTCTGTGTTGCAATATTGATTTCTTCCCCTATTGTTTTATCAGACTCATAAATGGATAAAAAACCATTTACAGTATCTTTTACATAATTAAAATCTCTTGTCGGCGTTAACGTGCCAAGTTTTATCTCCGTCTTTCCTGCAAGCAACTGGGTAATAATCGTGGGAATTACCGCTCTTGCTGACTGACGCGGGCCATATGTATTAAAGGGTCTAACAATCGTTACTGGCAATGCAAAGGAACGGCAAAAACTTTCAGCAAGCCTGTCCGCTCCTATCTTGGTTGCAGAATAAGGTGACTGACCCTGAAACGGATGCTTTTCATCTATTGGAACATACTGTGCTGTTCCATAAACTTCCGATGTGGATGTCACAAGAACCCTGCTAGTATGATGCTTTCTTGCCGCCTGCAAAATATTTAGAGTTCCCTTTATATTGGTGTCAACATACGTATCCGGCGAATGGTAGCTAAATGGTATCGCAATCAGTGCCGCCAAATGAAATACAGCGTCAACGCTCTTTACAGCCTCTTCCACCCCATTCGGATCGCGGATATCTCCCTGAAAGACTTCCACATTCTTCATAATCTCTTTTGGCAGTGTATCAAGCCACCCCCAATTATTGAACGAGTTGTAATATACAAATGCTCTTACCTGATAACCTTTTTTTACCAATTCTTCTGTTAAATGACTGCCAATAAATCCATCAGAACCTGTTACTAATACTTTCATTCTATATGCCTCATTTGCTGATTATTGTATCTTATCCCACAAAAAAAGATGCAACGTATCCATCGCATTGACAACTTCATACTTTACATCTTTTTATACTTCAACATTAAATTATGTATTACCTAATCTTTAGACAGAAATTTTGATTGAAATCTTCTGCGTCCTTGCAGAAATAAACCTTTTTATTATATGGATTCGTTATCATTATAACTTGTTTGAGGATATCCATCCCCAACACGATATCCGTAACCCTTTTATCAAAAGTTATCCATATGAATTGCGCATCCATGTTTATCGTTCCAATGGTAATCTGCTTCAAACGATACCTGTAAAACCGAACCGCTTCCCCTTTAATCAGACCGCCGATTAATTTCGTTTCACTGTTTCGCAATTCACATTCCTGCATACATTTATCAATAACTCTGTAATTGCAGCACGTAATTCTTGCCCCTGTATCAACAATAAATTTGATGACACGTATTTCTTTCGCAATCGCAATACAGTTGAGTTTATATCGGTTATCCTTTAAATTCGTACTGTACACCCACTGCACCTCCGTTATTGTAGCTTCCTCCGAGAACGCATATCTTCCCTTCCTCTTCCAGCCGATCCCTTTCATCAATCAATTCATCAAATGAATCCTCTGATGTACTAACACAGTATAGATAACCGCTATTCTCCCCGATTTTGTCATAGCTGTCTATAATACTAACATATTTACAGTCTTTATAAATATCTTCAATTTCGTCGTCGGTTCGCAATATCTGCTCATTCAATATCTTTAACATCCTATCTTCCTCCTTTAATGTATGTTATAACCTTATAAAAATTATAACACAGAGAGATTCCTATGTCAAGGTTTTATCCAAACATACGTTTTGCGCATGAGTTTTACTGTTACTTTCAAGATATAAAGTATGAAATTGTCAAGGTACTATATTTTGTTTATTCATTAATTTATATTATCTGCACAGCAAAAAGATTTCCCGTGCAGTTGCATCATCCGCACGCCGCAAAGTGGCAATTTTCCTTTGTGCGGCTGTGTGCATATTGTTATACTTAGCGTCAGTCTTTTCAACACTTAATATAACAAGCACTAAAATTTACCAATAATATCGACTGACAAGCGTAAGCAAAATCTGTCGCTCGTTCGTATCTACTTACAATGAGCTTATTTAATATCAACACATCCTATAATGGAAACTATAGATAATTACTTCATACATTATTAAATCCTACACCTATTCCACAATCTCCACATTCTGCATCATAATCGGCTTCCCCGTTTTCTGATACAACTGCACCACGCTGCTTCCATCCCCATAATACGCATCACTGATCTCCACCGCTCTATCCAAATCTGCGGTATCATCGTAAATCCCCCATCCTTCTTCCCGATATTTCCGAACAAGTCTGCCATATTCTGTCCATAGCTGTGGGCGCATACTTTCTATTGTGGCTTGTATCAAAGGATGCGGACGCCACAAAAGTGCCACATCTTCCTGATTTTCCTGGAATACCCGAAATACGTACTCCATCTTCGCAATCATCTTTTCATTATGCTGTAACAATGCTCCAACACTTGTATTATAAAAGATAATTTTCTTCCAGCTTCCGTCGGGTTTTTCGATAATTCGAAGCCATTCCTCCGGCACGGTAATATCTTCTCTTTTTGTATTTGCCACTTTATCGAACTTTGGCGATCCTAATCCCAGAATCTTATCTTCCCAATATTTCCTTACTGCCTTGCTTTTGTCATTGGAGGTTTCTAGCAGAACTTTAATATATACTTTCCGCATATCCTCCGACTGTACAATTACTTTATCCGCGTTATAGACGGCTGGCACAGTGCAAAAGTGCTTCATGCCTTCAATTCTTTCGTCTTCATCTGGTTTGATTTCACTTAGTACGAAATATGGTATGTATATTAACTTCTCTGTGTATTTCTTTAAATTGCTAGAAAAGAAAAACGGCGGTACACTTGTAACAAAATTATTATTATCATAAGGATTGTGTATGTAAATCATGTCTGGATGATGCTGTTCAAAATCAAACGCATCATATTTGGTAATTGGAACATAATCGGGATATTGATCGCCCTCATAATGCATCTCTCGAAATGTACCGTCTGGGTTTTTATCATAATATGGTATCGGAATTACATAGGCATCACAATCTGGGTCTGCCTCTGCTGCTTTCCATACGCTTTCCAAACTATCCCACATACTTGCCTTGTATGGCAGAAATACGGCTTCTTTCCGAATCCGAATATCGTTATGAATACTGTTTGTTACTTTGGTTAATTTTTGTTTTAACAGTTTGTATATTTTTGCTTCATTCGTATTATTATCTTTATGATTTGCCAAGGTTTCGTGAATCTGATAAATCAATTCACAATATTCTTCCAACAATACAACCGCTGGATGCGCTTCACCTTCTGTTTTTTCAATTAAAGTGCCTATGGTAATTGCGCCGTTTTGACAGTCCTCTAAAAGCTGCATTGCATACGGAATATTTTGTTGTTCAATATATTTTTTTATCTGGTCTTGCGCTTCCTGCATCTGCAAAACCAGTTCTTCAACCTGTTGCTTCTGCGCTTTTCTCATAATGCTCCTTAATATTATTCAAAATAATTTTTCCTATATGATAATATCATTCGTTTATATTATCATATGGATTATCGGGACGTTTCCGTCTGTAAATATAATACATAAAATTTTAAATTCAAAACTCTATGTATTACATTTCACTTCGCTCCGCATAAGCTGCGGTCTTGGCATACCCGATAGTATCTTGCTGAAAACCAGCACCAATACTTAGCTAATGCCGTTTGTTTGCTTATGAATTGTAACAAACAACGATTGTTTCACAATCCATTTATGTCAATGCACTTCCCTGCAATCCGCTTTGCGGTAAAATCATCTTTCGATCATTCATTCACAGTTCTTGTACATATTAACCGTTTAATTTTTTTGTACAAAGCAATCCATCCGTAGCAGTTCAGATAACCCATTGAACTGTTACGGATCCAGCCATTAGAAATCGCTTCGCGATGGGCTGGATACATACAACCACTACATTTTATTACGGTCAGCGCAGTAAATGCGCAGACCTACCTGAACTGTTACATCCATCCAACATCTACAAAAAGAACTTTCTCACTGCTATTTTTGATATGTGTTCTCTATGGAATGCTGTTGTGTATATTTTTGTTGTATATTTTTGGCAGAATTTAGAGCGACTGTGATTTTTAATCCGCAATTTTCGCAGATAAATTCTGTTCCCTGTCGTTTCCCTTCTGCTGCACATTTCGAACAAATTTTGCCTGTACCATTAGAATTGATTTCTATTAATTCGATACCATTTAGTTGGCACTTATACACCAGCCGCTCTCGAATATATCCGCGAAAACTCCGCGCCAATTTCCTATTTGCCGCTTTAGCATAAATCTTTGTCTTATTTTTTAAAACGGGTTTCGTTATTACAATCTTAGCTGGTTTTTCTGTTTGAAACATTCTGTTTATCTCGGCATTTATAAAGTTGGTTGTCCTAAGTTTTTCTTTTTCCTTCTGCCGATTATACTTTAGTTTTCCAAGATTATTTACTTCGATATTTACTGTTTTTTTCTGATTGCCACGCTCTGCATTCTGGCGGTATGCCATATATGCTTTGTATCGTTCCTGATTTTTCTTGGCAAGCCGCTCTGTTTCTGGATTGGTCAATTCCTCCAGCGATTTCCCATAGATATTTTCATTCGATAAAGTAAACATATCTTTATTGCCGATATAAACATAAATTGTATCAATATAATCCTTATGTTTCTTCAGCTTTGTTTCAATAGGAACTGCAAGCGCCACAAAATCCTGTTTAATATGCACTTGTATCTGTCTATCAAACCTTCGGCTGTCTTTTAGTGGTATCGGAATCCGTTTTCTCGGCACTCGGCAGACAATGCGCATTGCACCATCTTTATAAGAGTAACCATTCGGAGAAATACGAAAAGAATCCACATTTTCCGTTTTGGGCTGCGTCAGTGTTCTTCTTGTCAGCCTGCACAAAAGATTATTTAGACGTTTTACGTTAATATCAAGTCCAACCGCATTTCTAGGCATTTCATAATCCTGCCTATTTAAAATGGCGGCATATACACTGCCTATTTTCAATACCGTTCTTAAATAAATTCTGTCATTATCGTTTAGATTCTTATTCGCGGTAATTTTCTCACCAATTTTATTCTTAACGATACTCCAGTTGCACTTAATATTCGTAACGGCATCCGCTACTGCCAGTTCATAATATACCACGGGCAAATTAAGCTGCTCCCTTAATCCGCAGTAACGCATCTCATTCAAAATATTATAGACAGGCGTTAGACCATTTAGATATTTGACTCCAGAATACTTCTCATAAACATAATTCTTAACCTTACAGCAGTCTGCGGCTATCCCTTTTAAAAATTCCATTGTTTCTTCGGGCAGCGGCTCACTGTACTGCCAGACAATCTTTGTGATAGTAGCGTCTGAAGCCATACTCACACCTTTCTGTTATTTTACAGTGCGTGACACAATCTCTTTTCGATATAAATGTTACTGTGAGGTTTTGGTGATTTTATGTTTACTTGTTTGAAAGTAAGATTTTTCGTAGATTTCAGTCATCTGCGAAAAGAAAGATAAAACACTGAAAAATAAAGATTTTTAAGACCACTTGACCATGAATTTGACCACAAATGGTAAACAGAATTTTGGAAATCAATTGGAAATTTTATAGTTTTTTTGGTATTTTATTATATGAAAATCAGCCCGTTATTTTGACCACGAATTTGACCATAAAATATTTTAAAATGCTTATTTTAGTATTGAAATTTGCGTATTGTAATAATTTTCCACGATATTTTTTAGAAAAGTTTATAAAAAAGAATTGTCAATTGGGTTAAAACGTGGTAGACTAATGTCGATATAAAGTTATAGAGAATCCCAAAAACATTATTAGTTTTGGATGATATCGGTTTTTCGCAGATGACTGAAATCTACGAAATTTATCCTTAATATATCCATACGAAAATTTATAAACACGAAAAAGCCTGCTATAAAGCAACCTTTTGCTTTACACCAGACTTTTATTTTTTATATCAATGCCCTTAAAATTCTATACAACCGTCTCCACAATTGTGCTGTTTCCTAGCTTTATCTTATTCACGCCAATTCTTCTGCCATAAACAAATTCAACAGACACATTTCAAATATACGATTTACGATTACAATATGTCCATTTTCTTCCTTAAAGAATCCAAATATAACAAGGCTTGGGGAGTAGTACTATCAGGAAACTAGTCGAGCGAAACATAGGGTTATTTAGTGTGCGTTATACTAGTACACCGTTTTTTAATTTCTTATATACCAAGCACTCGCTCTTTGCATCATTGCCGCGTTGTCGTCAGTCAACGATTCCACTGCATCGCTTCCTTCCTCCGCCTTGCACTGATACAAATATCAAGCACTTTGTATACGAGGATTAAGAAAATGGTGTACTAGATTCTTAGATTTCTCCCCTAGGCTATATGGTATCCCTTCCTTGTCCTTTACTCTTTTAACCTCCACCACCTAAAATCTTGTTCTTTTTTCACATTAGTTTCTGACAGTAGTTCACCCTCCTTGTCATCCGGATTTTGTACCAATAGTTCCTCCAGTTCTTGTCTTGTTCCACGAAAAACGTTCATATCAATATGTTCCTCGTCACCATCATATCCTTCCAAAACCGCATTATCTTTATACTGCCAAAAACTCCATTGATTTCCAAACAATACTGTAGGCGGACAGTAAATGCTCCGAACCCATAAGGGATATCCCTGAAATTCCCCTCTAATATAGTTATTGTAAATGGTATAGGTTGTATAAATAATCGGTTTTACCTGATAATGTTCTTCTAGTGTATCAAGCATTGCCCCAAGGTTCTTAATTACTTCTGCTTTATGGGGTGGATTACTTCTTTTATCTCCATAGTATTCCACATCAATCACCGGCGCTAACTTTCCATTTAAGTCCCCAACCATATCAATATAAAAGTTTGCCTGTTTCTCCCCCTCGCTGTCAAAACTAAAAAAATGATATGCACCAATGCAAAGCCCTGTTTGTGCTGCATCCTCCCAATTGGTATAAAAGCATTCGTCCAAATGCCCGCTTCCCTCTGTCGCCTTAATCATAGCAAAATGTAAATCTTGTTCCTCCATTTTTTCCCAGTCCACAGTCCCTTGATAATGGGATACATCAACACCATGTATTTCATATCCATCCGCAAGAATTGGATTAATATTAATTTTCCTGCGCAAAATAAGATTTCCTGTCACTGCCGCTGCGGTTACAGCTACCGCCAGAATAATAAGCCCTATTTTCTTTTTCATATTCACCTCTATATATAACGGATTCCCTAATTTTATCTCAAAACAAAGATACATGGTATACAATCAATAAACGTGGCAAAAATTATTTCCTTTGCTGTCTAATGTTCCAAATCTTTCACTACACTATACAGCTATAATGCGCCATATTGCCTCCTATATTATGCCATATATCTGCCAAAATTTATCTTCTCCGTAAAGATATATTTTTGATCTTCTAGTACAGCATTTTTTAATCTTCATATACTTAGTGCTTGCTATTTTCGTCAGCGCAAGGCGGAGGAAGGAGGCAATGCGGTGGCATTGTTGACTGACGACAACGCGGCGATGGCGTAAATAGCGCGTGCTAAGTGTATGAGGGATTAGGAAATGCTGTACTAGTTATACTGAACAGTTCCTTAGTATATATTATAAAATAACAATGCATCATTTTTGCATCATAATCCCGTGATTTTAGAAAATATATAAAAATTTAATATTTATACTGGCGAATGTTAACGTTTGCCAATAGCACCGCCCCACGCGCATAATTATCTTGAATGAAATGGTAATATTTATTGTTCGTAAGTATAGGCTTCTTGAATAACCAGAATATAATCTAATTTTCCATCTTCTGTACCATGAATATGACGATTTTCCTGTCGAAAATATTCCAAAAAATTCCAAATTTCTTTCGTGATACGTTCTCCAGAATATAGAATTGGGATGCCTGGCGGATAGGGAGCAATCGTTTGTGCGGATACTTTTCCGATGGCTTCCTTCCAAGGTATCTTTGAGGTCTGCGCAAAATATGCCTGCCTTGGCGTAAAAACCTGTTCTGGCAGCAACGGATAACTTACAGCTTCCTTCTGATATATGCCCTCTAAATTTTTTTCATAAGCCTTTTTATCCTTTGCAATGCTGCTGATATCTCTGCACGCTTCCACAAGCCGCTCCATATCTTCTTTTGTATTGGCATAAGTCACGATTGCCAGCACATTTTCATCATCAGCAAGTTCCATATTAACTGCATACTGCTCAAACAATATCTGTTCCAACGCATAACCCGTCAACCCTATTTCTTTTGCAGAAATTACAAGCCTTGTCAGGTCAATAGCTTTTATTTCTGACACGCCTGTCACTTCATTTCCCATACAGCGAAAGCCGAAAATTTTGCGGATTTCTGTCCTTGCATAATCGGCAAGAAAAAGTGCTTTCTCCATCATTCTGCTGCCATATACTGCAAGCTGATGGCGCGCACAGTCAAGGGATATCATTAATAAATAATTGGGGCTTGTGCTTTGCAGCAGTTGCAAATTTTTGGGAACAGACGCAAAGCAGTCATCAGCGATTCCATGTGATTTAATATGCATTACCGAACTTTGTGTCAGTGCCCCTGCGACTTTATGCATACTTTGCACACAGATATCTGCACCACATTTCAAAGCGCCTGTTGGCAGTAATTTATGAAAATAGCAGTGTCCTCCATGTGCTTCATCTACCAGCAGAAGCGCACCATATGCATGACAAATCTCTGCAATTGCCTGCAAATCCGAAGCAATACCATAGTAACTGGGACTGACCAAAAACAGTGCCTTACAATTCGGATGTTTTTGAAAGGTTCTCTCTATTATTTCCGGCGAAATTCCTCCTTGTATTCCCCATTGCGGAAGAACTTCCGGCATGATGGATACTGGTTTTGCACCTGATAAAATCAGTCCCATTAATGCCGATTTATGAGCATTTCTTGCTATCATAATCTCCTGTCCCTCCAAGGCAGCGCTTAATATCATTGCCTCATTACCACAAGTTGTCCCGTTTACCAAAAAAAAGCTTTTATCCGCACCATAAAGATTGGCTAAAAGCTGCTGCGCTTCCAAAATCGCACCTTCTGGACAGTGCAAGTCATCGGTAAATGGCGTTTCTGTAACATCATAAGCAAATATTTTTGTTCCAACAAAATCCGTCCACCTGCTGTCAATCCCATTCTCTAATCGGTGCCCCGGCACTCTAAAATATGCCGGTTTCGTAGAAATAAGCTTCTGTATCGCTTCTAATAAAGGTGTTTTGTCCTGATTCATATATTTCCTTTCTACACGATATTGTATTCCATTCTGATTTATATACAGATTACCATTCACTCCCATGCCAGTTCTTATCATTTTATATGTTATTGCAGTGTGAAAGGTAACAACTGTTATACTGCACGGCAAAAAGATTTGCCATACAGTTGCGCCAGCCATATGCCGCAAAAAATTTACAAAACTACTGATTTTTTGTTTTGAATATGTTAAAATATTTTTATTATAATTTACTATATTCAAACGAATAGGGGCGTATCACCATGTTATATCTTTACGAAACACATTTACATACGACTGCTGCCAGTGCATGTGCGCGCAGTTCCGGCGCAGAATATATATCCTTTTACAAATCACTTGGCTATGCAGGCATTATTGTTACCGATCATTTTTTTAACGGCAATTGCAGCATCCCTGACAATCTGCCTTGGGAGGAACGCGTTAACTTATTCTGCCGCGGCTATGAAGAGGCAAAAGCTGAAGGAGATCGGCAGGGACTACAGGTATTTTTTGCTTGGGAAGACCGCTTTGACGGCGACGAATTTCTGGTGTATGGACTGGATAAGCAGTGGCTAATAGCGCATCCGGATATTATGGAATGGGATCATATTACGCATTATCAGAAAATTCGGGCAGACGGCGGTCTTGTCGTGCAGGCACATCCTTTTCGGGAACGCAATTATTTAACGGAGGTATATGTTCATCCCTATCAATGTGATGCCTTTGAAGTTGCCAACGCTGGAAATCCAAGCCCGCAGAACCGTATGGCATACCGCTATGCATTAGAGCATCATATTACAATGACTGCCGGATCGGATATTCATCATGTAGGCAGAACGGATAACGGCTATATTTATGGCATGGAATTTAATACGCCGCTTCAGTCAATTGCGGACTATGTGAAACGGATTAAAAGCGGCACCGGATTTTCACTCCATGTGCCGCAGGATGAACTATCGTGGAAAGAAGGCACTGCAAACCACTTGCCTGTCTTTATTTATGACCGTAAAAACCGCCCACATTCCACAAACAATATTGATGAAATCTTTCATATGCATTTTTAGGAACGACAAGTCCCAATCCAGCCTGATAAATAGCTTTTTAATACCTCCGCCATGTACTTTTAGAAAACAGTATTAGTATTGGAAAAATTTCCAATCTTCCTGCCAGCATATCCAAAATCAATACCAGTTTAGAAAACCAGCTAAATGCGCCGTAACTACACACCGGTCCTACGCCTTCCAAGCCTGGCCCAATATTGTTAAAGCACGACAGCACCGCAGTAAAATTCGTTGTTACCGAAAACCGATCCGCTGATACCAATATAAAGCTGACAAACAATATAATCACATATGCCGCCAAATATGCATTCGTATTCTCCAGCACTTTTTCCTCTATCATAAAATTATTGACCCGCACCACTTGAACCTTATGCGGATTTAAAACCTGACGCACGTTGCGCCGCAGTATTTTGGCAATCAACAGAACACGTGCACATTTAAAACCGCCGCCAGTACTTCCGGCACACGCACCAATTGCCATTAGTCCCAGCAAAATTGTCTTGGAAAAAGTTGGCCATAAATCAAAATCCGTGGTGGCAAATCCTGTCGTTGTTACAATACTTGCCACTTGAAACGCTGCATGACGGATCGTTTCCCCGAGTGTATTATAAAAACCTTTTAAATTCAACGTAATTGCCACAATACTAAAAAAAACTACACCAAGATACAACCGCAGTTCTTCATCATGCCAAACAGAGCAAAACTGACGAATAAGCAGCATATAATAACAACTAAAGTTTATGCCAAACAGTAACATAAATACTGTACATACATTTTGAATATATGGACTGTATCCCGCTATGCTGTCGCTTTTAATGCCAAAGCCGCCAGTACCTGCTGTACCAAATGCCGTACAGACTGCATCAAATAATGGCATTTTCCCAATAAGCAAAAATACAACATTGATTATCGTTAACAATATATAAATCAAATATAATATTTTCGCTGTTTCTTTCATTTTGGGAACAAGTTTTCCCACCTTGGGCCCAGGGCTTTCCGCACGCAGCAGATGCATAGTAAAACCATTGCTTCTATCACTGACAGTGCCAATCGCAAGTACAAATACCAGTACTCCCATGCCGCCGAGCCAATGCGTAAAGCTGCGCCAATACAATGTTCCTTTTGAAAGTTCCTCCACATTTGCTAAGATCGAAGCACCCGTCGTTGTAAAGCCGGATACTGTTTCAAACAGTGCATCAATATAGTTTGGAATTTCACTCGAAAGATAAAACGGCATACATCCCAACACACTCATTACAATCCAACTAATTCCCACACAGACAAGCCCTTCCCTTGCCTGAAAACCTTTTCTGCATCCTTTTCCAAGCAGCAGCAACACTGCCGCCACTACTAAAATAATACATAGACTTAACAAAAATGCTCTGCTAGACTTATCTTCTTTACAAAAAAGACTAATTGCCAGCGCTGGAAGCATAAAAACTGCTTCTACCAATAAAATATGGCCAATAAACCGCCCAATCATTTTGTAATTCATACTGCTTCCTTATCCTCAGCTTTCAAAAATATCGTTTAACTGATATAATACTCTGTCAAAACTTGTCACCACAATCACCGCATTTCCTATATCAAAACTGGAATCTCCATTGGGTATCTCAAGCTGTGTACCATGAATAATACATACTATCAGTACATTTTTTTTGATTTTTAGCTTTTTGAGCGGCTCCCCACAATGTTTCGTATTGCCATCTACCAGAAATTCTATTGCCTCCGCCTGCCCATCCGCAATGGTATGTATCGCAAGCGCTGCACCAGTCTGATTTTTCATTGCGCGAACATAACGAACGATATCATTGCAGCATAGTTCCTTGGGACTGACTATACTTCCTATCTGCAAACTATCTAATATTTTATTGGTTTCTAATCTTCCCAATTTTGTAACTACCCGTGGAACACCACAACTACATCCATAGAGGGAAATCACAATATTCATTTCATCAACACCTGTCAAAGTCACAAGCGCATCACAACCCGCAATTCCCTCGTCCTCTAATAAAAACTCCTTTGTTGCATCGCCATGTATAATTGACGCCTCCGGCAGCAGATTGGATAGCTGTCTACAGCGGTCTTTATTCTGCTCAATAATCTGTACATTAATACCGTTTTTCAGCAGTATCTGCGCCAAGTAAAAGCTGACACGCCCGCCGCCGCAGATAATCGCACGCTTTACTTTATGCCGGATAATTCCCAAATTCTTCAATAATAATGTTAAATCATTTGCCGGCGCCGTTACGAAAATTCTATCACCTGCACGCAGTACAAAATTTCCATCCGGTGCAATCGCAGTACCATTTCGCAATACAGTACATACTAATATTTTGCACTTTACGATACTATATAAATCGTTTAACGCTGTATTACAAAGCTTGTGCTCCGCGTCCACACGAAGCTCTACTATCTCCACACGACCTCTGGCAAAAGTATCTCGTTTTAAAAACCCTGGGTACTTTAACAGCCGCTCTATCTCAATCGCAGCCTGTTTTTCCGGATTGGTGGTCATAGATAATGCAAATAAATTCCGCATTTTATAAATCTGTTCTGTATATTCCGGATTACGGATTCTCGCAATGGTATGAATATTGGCATTAATGCCATGTGCAGTCATACAGCATAAAAGATTTATCTCATCCGCATTCGTTACTGCAATCAGCAAATCTGCATCCTTTACGCCTGCCTGCACCAAGACCTCCATAGAAGCACAATTTCCCTGCACTGCCATAATATCATATCGTTCTTCACTGGCGTCCAATATTTTCTTATTTGCATCAATCAAAGTCAGGTCATATCCCTCTGCGGAAAGCTGCTTTGTCAGCATTGCACCGACCTTCCCCTCACCTGCAATTATAATTTTCACAGCATAATTACCTCCGTTATTATGTTAAATTTCTTTTCAAAAGACAAAATCATTATATCACATCTTATTTACTTTTCCAATATCTTGTTGACACCCTGTACGCTGTAATCTATAATTTATATTATACTAAGGAACTGTCCAGTTCCTAAGGATCTGTACAGTTCCTAACGAGTGATACATTTTATCATACCACTCAAAATATTTACACTCGTGCGTCAGCATTATTGGCAAATTTAAGCACTCGCCAGTATAGATTGTCAATATAAACATACTTTCGTGCAAAGTTTTTAACGAGATTGTTATGATTTTTATCCTTGCACCATATTCCATAATAAAAGGGGGAACTAATATGGCATTATTAAAAGAAAAACTCTATACCACTGATGATATCTATGCTTTGCCCGATGGCAAAAGAGCAGAATTATTTGATGGACAGCTTTACGACATGGCGCCACCAAACTTTTTACACCAGAAACTAGTATTACAACTTAGTGTAAAAATCGCAAACTATATTGACGCGAAAGGCGGGGAATGTGAAGTCATGCCTGCACCGTTTGCTGTATTTTTAAATAAAGATAATAGAACCTATGTAGAACCAGATGTTTCAATTATCTGTGATAAAAGCAAACTTGATGATTACGGATGCAATGGTGCACCAGACTGGGTAATTGAAATTACTTCTCCCTCTGACCCTTCAAGGGACTATGGCATTAAACTCTTTAAATACCGCTCCGCAGGCGTCCGTGAATATTGGATTGTAAATCCCCAAAAACATACAATAACCGTGTTTGATTTTGAAAAAGATCAGAATTCCAACCAATATAATTGGGAGGATGATATCCCCGTCTGCATTTACAGTGATTTAACCATTAATATTGCGAAACTTCTTAATCGATAAATGTTATACTAACGACCGTTAAGATTTTCCAATTTCTGCACAGTCCAGTTTACTTCCCCTGCTTGCGCGCCGCCGATGCACCACTTTAGTGGCATATTTCTTCTGCATCGGCGTGTGCACATAAAAAAGAAAGACTTCGTATTTAGAAGCCTTTCCTTTTTATGCGCAGACCCATGCTGCAAAAGCGGGGCATGAGCTGCGCGGCGAGTAGGGAAGATAATGCATTATCTTACATGGTTACATTATTTGCTGTACCAGTAATATTCATTCCATTCTCAGATTCTTCCTGCGGATGCAGCCGTTTGCGGATTGCAGCAATTAAGTCCTCAATAGAGCTTGCCTCAATTTTTTCTGTTTCGCGCTTACGCTCGCGTACTCGCTCAATCTGCTCCTGCTGTGTTTCGGAGGCGGCTTTCTTCCGTGAGCTGCGTCTTTCCTCAGCACGCTCCTGCTGTTTTTCAGAAGCTGCCTTCTCAGACTTTTCCTTACCGGAATCTACCATATCCTTAAACAGTTTGACCGCATAGGAAACATTGCCATCTTGATCCATTGTAATATTAAATCCTGTTACTTTATCTGCGTCTTCCCCAAGTTCTGTCTTGAGTGTTTCAAACTTCTCGTCTGCACCGCCGATAATCCCTTCATATTTCTCACGCAGTGCATCGTCTTTCGCCATTTTCTCCAAAAGTTCAGGATTAATTAACACACTGTATTCTTTATCGGAAAGGCTTGCATAATAATCCTGTTCCTCATCTGTCGACCACTTCGCAACAGAAAACGACATATTACCATACTTCTCACGCAGCTCCTTCAATACGTTTGCTGCCGATTCGCTAAGCTCTATCCCGTCCTGAACGCCATTGCTGTCCAATGCCTTATATTCCTGATTTTTCTGACTTTCTGTACGTTTGGGTCTTTCGTAGCCAGCTTTTACTTCACGCGACTGCCCAGTGTACTCATATGTATCCCTGTCTGTATCTGCATATCTTGTGGTTCCAGACTTCCTGCTCTGTGTATTCCTTGCTGTATTAGAAACAGCGCCTCTTGCAATCACATCATCATTTACACCTGTCTGATTTGGGAATAAACCACTGTTTCCCATTAAAGTGTTATAATTGACTCCATTCATGACCATACCAACCTTTCTCGTTTGTCAACATGACATTTACTCATGAGATCTGCCTATTTGTATATTTATTTTATCGGCATAATTTTCCTTAAACTTTATAGCCGACTGCTTCTTTTCTCATACGCAGCAACACTTTTTTTTCCATACGGCTGACTTGTACCTGGCTCATGCCAAGCACATCCGCCACTTGCACTTGTGTTCTATTTTCAAAGAAACGAAGGATAATCAGTTTTCGTTCTTTTTCGTCTAAATGATTTAACAGTGTTTCCAGCAGCATCTTGTCCAAGATTTCCTCACTCTCACCCTCGTTTCCAAGCATATCAAGCAGATAAATCTCACTGCCATCCGTTTCATACATTGTCTTATAAATAGACTCCACTTCGCGCCCTGCCTCAAATGCCATAACAATATCTTCCGTCATAAGCCCTGTTTCTGCGGCTAGTTCAGAAAGCGTCGGCTCCCTTCCCATCTGCTGAATCAGCTTTTCCCTGACTGTTTTAAGTTTATGCAGGTTTTCTTTGATGCCGCGGCTTACTTTAATTAGTCCATCGTCACGTAAAAAGCGCTGGATTTCTCCCATAATTAAAGGCACGGCATAAGTAGAAAAACACACACCGTAATCCGGATCGAACTTATCAATCGCCTTTAACAGTCCTACAGAACCAATCTGAAATAAATCCTCCGCTTCCAGCCCCCTTGACAGGAACCGCTTTACAACGTGATGCACCAGTCCGGTATTTTTGTGAAAAAGCGCTTCCCGCGCCTCCCTTTTTCCCCCTTGCGCCTCCAAAAAAAGCTCCCTGTCTTCCATATGCTATAACCTGCCATCCCTGTTCCACACCGCCGCCTGTAATATAGGCTGTGCTTCCACACATTCTGCAAATGATTTCCACATATGTACTTTTGTCCCTTCGCCAACACAACTCTCTACCTCTACACCATCCATAAATGCCTCCATAAACGAAAATCCCATCCCAGAACGTTCCTTATCCGCACCTGTCGTAAACAGCGGCTGCATCGCCTGTTCCACATCTGCAATTCCGACACCGGTGTCACAAATATGGATTTCCAACATATCCTCTGTAGAAAGTGACGCCCGCATTACTACTTTGCCGCCTTTTTCCTCATATCCATGAATAATTGCATTTGTCACTGCCTCCGAAACTGCAGTTTTTACATCCTCTAACTGCTCCACCGTAGGATCCAGCCTTGCTAAAAAAGCGGCGATTACCACACGCGCAAGCCGCTCATTTTCCGAAACCGCATCAAATTCCATATAGATTTCATTCTCTTTGTCATTCATTGCTTGTATTCTCCTCCAAAATCTCAATAATTGCGGACATTCCCGACGTCTTTAGCAGCTTACGTATTCTATTATTGGTGTTAATTGCATACACTTTCCCACCGAAACAGGAAATTTTTCTGTAGCGCCCTATAATAATTCCAATTCCTGAGCTATCCATAAAGGTTGTGTTTTCGAAGTCAAAAACAATGTTTTTCACTTGGTCATCCAAAATCAGCCTATCTGCACTTTCCCGAATGCCTGCTGCACCATGATGATCCACCTCCCGCGGCATCCTAATACACAAATAGTTATTAATAATTGCAAATTCTTCTGTATTCTGTTCCATACGCACCCTCCCTTTCCGGATATTCTTTTTAATCTCTCCCAAGTATAATCGAGTAGGGAAGAGTTATCTTCCCCTACTCGCCGCGCGCCCCGTGCGCCGCCTTAGCGACAAATTTCCTCTGCACGGGACTGTGCAATCGAGTAGGGGAATGTTCTTCTCCACTACTCGCCGCGCCGGGCACCCGTCAGCGCATGCTGAGATATTTCCTCTGGGTGCCCGTGTGCATAAAAAAGAGAACACGCCAAAACAGCTTGTCCTCTTTTGTCTTACTCCCCTCGAATCTCTTTAATGTAATTCTGCGATTTACGTGCCTTCGTCGTATTCGGGAACAGTTCGACTACCTGTTCATAAATTTCAATTGCTTTATCGGTATCTCCTCTTTTGTTATACGAATTTCCTAAATTATAAAGTGCATCTCCGTTTTTCGGGTCATACTCATAGGCTTTGGTTAACTCCCGAATTGCCGTTTCATAATCCTCTGCATGAAAAGCATCAAAACCTATTGTATAGCTTTTCTTCGATACGGTAGGTCCCACTGCTTCTTTTACTGCACTATACAACCCTTTAAAACTCTCAGATGCGCTGGCTTCAATGTATTCTGGTGTAATCTTTTCCAATGCTTCAGCAACCGCCATTTCATCTCCTGTCTTATTCAGATACATTAATGCAGCTTCAATTAATTTCGTATTTGCTTCCAGTGCTACACTTGTTCCCTGTGCTTCATCAAGGCTTGTGGAAAGCGACTCTTTCTCCTTATTCAGTTCATTAATCTGCATCTGCATTTCATTAACTTGTACATTCTTTGCGTCTAGCTGTTCACTAACTTCTTTATATTTTACAGTCATTTCCTCCCGATCCTGCTGTAAACGGGAAGGACGGATTAAGTAATACGTCATTGCTACACCGATAACTACGCCAATTACAATATTTACCAGCGTCTGCCAGCCAATAATCTCTTTTTTGCTTGCTGGCTGAATAACTGTATCATTGCCACTCTGATATACAACGGCTTCTTTTTTCTTCTTGCCGCGTTCCTCCTGCGGTGGAAGCATTGCCTCGACCTCTTTCATATAACGCAACGTCGTTGTATTGTTAACGTCTATCTGTAATGCCTTGTCTAATTCTTTTTTCGCTTTTTCCCAATCCCCATCATGGATATATAGAAGTGCCAAAAGCTGCCTTGCTTGTACAAATCGCGGGCTGTTACTTAAAATTTTTCGAAGCTGAATTACCGCTAAATCAAAACTGCCCTGTTCACAATAATTCAGCACTAAATTATATTTTTTCACAGTCTGGTTAAACGCTTCCAAACGCCCAGGATTATCCTGTATCATATTGATATAGTCGTCTGCGATATTTTTTTCATTCTGAATATTTTTGCTGATTACCCATTCACTCAAAGCGGCGACTACTTCTCCACGTTCAAAGTAAACAAGTCCTAATAGGTTTCTTGCCTCAATATGATTTTTATTGAGTTTTAAGCACTGGCGCAGACTGGATATCGCTCCGGATAAATCCCTGACTGCTGCTTTCTCTAATCCATTGTTATAAAAGCGGTTCGCAGAATACATAATCCGTTTGTATAGCCCGACATCTGCGCCGCATCCGGTACAAAAATCTTTCTCTGATAACTGACATCCACAATTATAGCAAAACATTCTAAGCTCCCCTATTCTTCTTCCTTCGCATCCTCAATCATTCTTACCAATACATCTGCCATATCTGTTAAATCCTGATTGTACACAGCGGCTTCAAATTCCTCGACTTCAAGACTGGGGTGAAACTTTTTCAATTCTTCTTCAAAATTTATCATTGTCTTCTCCATACTGCTGGCAGCCTATGCATTTCGGCTTCAGCACACTCTTTCCTCACTCAATCAACATACCATTATTCAGCAATTCTTCCACTATGCCTGCTAAGTATAAGGAACCCACGATATACACAACACCTTGACTGCCTTTTTCCCTAAGCGCAAAGGCGACGGCCTCTGTTATCTGCGGCATTACAAATATCGGCTTATCTGTAAATGTGATAAACTGCTGCTTCAATGCTTCGGGGTCAGTTCCCCGCTCACTTGGAATATATGTAAGCACAAAATCCGTTATCTTTGGTATCGCGCAAAGCCTTGCTGCCATGCTCTGATAGTCCTTATCATTGACTGCGGAAAAAACCAATATGCATTTTGCACCAGATTCCAGATTGCAACTATAATTCATAGAATCTGCAAACGCTGCAATACCGTCCTCGTTGTGCGCGCCGTCAATGAATACATTCGGCAAAACTTCGTCCATGCGTCCACGCCATCTCATATGCAAAATGCCTTTTCGAATGGTATCTGCATTAATCTGTGTCACTTTGCACTGGTTTGCCAATACTTCACATGTCCGGACTGCTATTGCCGCATTCTCCGCCTGATACAATGCCGTTCCTGCAAATGTAAGTCTACCATAATCATAATAACGACTGTGCACAGAAAAATCAATGGATTTTTTCTGAATTTCACAGATTTTATAGTCATTTTCTGATACTTTTTCACATAAACAACCGCAATCTGCCACCCGTTTCTCCAAAACGACAGAAGCCTTATTTTTTCTATCCGCAAAAACGACAGGAATTCGGGGCTTGATAATGCCAGCCTTCTCCCCTGCGATCTCCTCAATAGTATCCCCAAGGTACTCCATATGATCTCTGCCGATTTCGGTAATCACACAGACCGCAGGCGATTGGATCACATTGGTCGTGTCAAGCCTGCCGCCAAGTCCAGTTTCTAATATGGTAATATCAACTCCCGCCGACGCAAATATATAAACTCCCATAAAAAAAAGACGTTCAAAATAAGACGGCTGGTATTGGGGCTGTTCTGCTCGATATTCACCAAGCCTGTCTGCAAGCCAGCAAAACGCTTTTAAAAATACTTCCTCCGAAATCATCTCTCCATCAATACAAAATCGTTCCCGTGTTGTAATTAAATGTGGTGATGTAAACATTCCAACATGAAGACCGCTCTCCAAGCAAATCTGCTGAATAAACGCACAGACAGACCCTTTTCCATTCGTACCTGCTACATGAACAATTCTGCCAAGATTCTTTTCTGCAAAGGCAGCACTGTGATTTTGCTGAATATATTGATAAAAAGCTTTTGACTGCTCTAATGGATTCTTGCGTGTAAATTTCGGCACTTCGGCGAGAAATGCTTCCGCTACCTGATAATTCCCGATATGCATTTCGTTAGCCAACGCAGCACCCCCCCACAATGAAAGACCGGCTAACGGCATCTGCACCGCGAACCGGTCATAAACATTCTTATATTTATTTCCATCCACACTCTCACGCAGGGAATAACCCACTCCAAAATACCCTTGCGCTGGCAAGCGTCGAACTAAATAACCACCACAGTTCCTACAATAATGCCGTTCTGTGCTTTATATTCCATAAAGCTGGTATCACGGTTAATCGCCATTTGGTGATCGTCCACGCCAATCATTACACCTTTGTAGATATTTCCACTGACCCTGATTTTCGCCTCGCGCGCCTGCAATACCATTGTTTCGTATTTCTCTGCACGCTTCTTAGCTTCGTTGCACTTTGAGGTTACTTCGTTTTTCTTATTCCGCAGATTTACCAAGTGAACCTGCAATTGTTCACTTAATTCACCGGTCTGCTGTCTGACTCTTAGAATTTTCGCCATACTTGCAACCACATCATCCAATTCTTCGCTCAATTTGCTGTATTCCTCATTTACTGCAATACGCTTCTCCATCATTTCCGGCATAACACCTACGTGCAGATTCGTCTTTAATTCAGACATATTACCTGCATTCATACAGTTAATACCCATCATGGCATGTACGTTGCCGCCTGCAATCAGACCTTTTTTTCCTGTTAATGTAATTGTATCGCCTGCATTCACCTTAGAATTTAGAATAACATTCGACTGTATGCTGCCACCCGCATCCACTTTGGTGTACTCCAAAAATTCTGTAAAGATATCGCCGCCTGCTGTAATCGATCCTTTTCCGCCGCCCTGCATTCCTCTTTTCAGACACACCATGCCGCCTGCTGTTATAGAAGCAGATTCCACAACGCCGTCCACTGTAAGACTTTTTCCGGCGTTAATTACTACCCCTGCCTCTACATTCCCATGTATAACAATATCTCCATTGAAGTCGACCAAAGCATTATTGGTTAGATCACAGCCTCCTTGGATCTCATATACTTCTTCAACAGAAAGTTTGTTTGCGCCATCGTATTCCACTTTGCCTGATTTCGCAGCATAATATTCATTGGGATCGTCCTGATTGGTAATCCCTTTTCCTGTTAGCGGTCGAAGTTCTTTATATATTGTCGCTTTCTCAATTGCACCGGTTACGTCACGTCCTGTTGTCCCTTGTTCCGCTGGATGATATACAGCAAGCAGCTGCCCTTCATCCACATTCTGCAGCAGGCTCATGCTCCTATAGTCTACCGATCCATCCTTACGAATTTCCGGCCGTGGCTTCTCTGTGTTAAAGAAAAATTCATAACGGCCGTCATGCCCCGGAATACCTTTCTCACTTGTTGCAATCTTGACTTCTCGTTCATAAATTCTCTTTTTGCACATAGCAGCAATATGAGATTCATTAATTCCTGCTACCACATTGTTTAATTGAAGATACCTCATTATTTCAGATTTCTCATAGCTTGTGCTGTCGTCCTCCGGCGCACACAAATAAAGCCATGCCTCTGTTTTATCCTCTGCTATTCTGACATAAGATTTCACATTTACCATCAATCCACCTCCGAGAAGGCAATGATAAGCCCCCTTGTGTCTCTATTGTAACACTTTTTACCTCAATTGCGCAAGTCGTTCTGTAATTTGTTGTCGCATTAATGTGTATTTTGTTAACTTTTCACGTTCCTCAGCCACTTTGGCTGCCGGTGCTTTGGATATAAATTTCTCATTTCCAAGCATTCCGTTCACCCGTGCAAGTTCCCCGTCAATACGTTTCTGCTCTTTTTCAAGACGTTCAATTTCCTGACGGATATCAACTAACTCTGCAAAGGGAATATAAATATTGGCATCGGCTATTACAACAGAAACCGATTCCTGTGCGATACCTTCCTTATTGGTCTGAATTGTCACATCTGAAGCATATGCCAGTGTTGCAAAAAACAGTTTCCCTTCCGTAA
>Ga0224742_10012_pt1 | contig 35242 bp, 35 predicted proteins | sample LIM_E_Water_Neg_FD_161631 | JGI IMG/M metagenome (GOLD analysis project Ga0224742, IMG submission 161631) | Enriched cells from gastrointestinal tract of the lab mouse from Pacific Northwest National Laboratory (PNNL), Richland, Washington... | ecosystem: Host-associated > Mammals > Digestive...
ATACTCGCCGGTGAAGCATAACATTTATATGCTCCGCAATCTATGTACTCGTCAAATACTTCCTCTTCATTGTCCAGCATATTAAAAATGACAAATATTATTGATTGAGAGCTCAGTTTCCTTATTTCTTTTACCAGTCGCAAACCATTCTTTAGGTTTCCATCCTCTGCAACGGATAATACTAATACGATTTCGGGGTGAAATTCGGCTACTTTTTTTAAAGAATCCTTCTCACCTACCCCGTACAATAAATCATACATATCAGGGGCATACCTTTCCACCGTTTTAGACCAACCGACTAAATTCTTAGGCTTCTTTTTGCCTATTGACATAAGTTTTATTTTTTCTCTCATTTTATTTCTCTCCTATTCTGCCATACGCTCTATATATTAAACCTTAAAAATATTCTTAATCCCGCCATTTTTGCTTCTTATGTCTAACTATTTGTAGGATCTATGCCATGCAAAAAACACACTTAATCTATACTTTGAGAATTTACCATGTTTTTAACACAGCCTTATGCAGATAAGTATCTATATAAAGTCATGTGAAATGACAACACTCTATGTATTTATTTTTTATTATATTATACTATATTTTATCTTTAGTCAATGTATTTTAGCATATTTAAATTTATATCTCCAAATACTAAAAACACAAGTAGCTGTTAGACAAACTCTTGTTTCTCGGACGATACCACATACCTGATGATATCCCAACATATGCCTACCACAAATTGGGAGTTCGATAGAAGGAAAGCATTAGGAATATTCTGCACTTTATTTGAAGAATGTGAATATGAGATAGACTAATTTTTCCCTGTGAGTAAAATAAAGACAGAACGCAGGCTTGATTTGATTGTTTAATCAGCCATTACGATCTTAGAGACAAATATGTGGGAACTCTAGATCATATAGTAAACTATTTGATACACAGCAGAGCTGGCAGAACTATCCAAAATATCTTGTCCAGAGGGGGGCAGGCACGCCACCCCCTCTTTCATCTCACAGATCAACTCTCCCAGTTCAAGGCCCCATACACTGTCTCCAGCAAAATCTGGGGCATAAAGGGCTTGGTGATATAATCTTCAACCCCCAACTTCCTGGCTTTCTCCATGGCCGCCAACTCCTTTGTGGCGGTTATGAACACCACAGGAACGGCACTGCATTCCCTGATGCGCCTGAAAGTCTCATATCCGTCCATGCCGGACATCTCCAGGTCCAACAGCACCAGATCCGCGGAACAGGTTTTCAGCAGTTCCAGGGCTTCTCCGCCGCTGCCTGCCGTGACCAGATTGTACAACGGCTGCATCTCAAATATGGTCCTGACCAATTCCAGGCTGAAGGGATCATCATCCACCGCAAGGATGGTTTTCTTTGAGTCGGCAGACTGCCGCATACGATATTCTCCGTCCTCATCTATCATACGGATCATAACCTCCACGATCCGGGGATCAAACTGGGTTCCCTTGCCCGCCAGCAATTCGCTGCGAATCACATCCTGGGGAAGCGCGTCCCGGTAACTCCGGTTGGAAGCCATGGCGTCATACGCATCCGCCACGCCGATGATTCTGGCATGTTCCGGTGTATTTTCTCCCACCAGCCCGCTGGGATAACCCTTGCCGTCGTAACGCTCATGATGGAATTTTGCCCCGGTGGCAATCAACTGGTCTGCGGAAAAAGATTTTAAAATATGAAATCCCGAAACCGGATGCAGCTTTATAAAGGCATACTCTTCATCGGTGAGTTTGCCGGGCTTGTTGATAATTCCGTCCGGTATACGGATCTTGCCCACATCGTGGAGCAGAGCCGCCCTATAGATCTTTTCCTGTTCCCTGTCGCTCTTTCCCATCCTCCGGGCAATCTCGCGGCTGTAGTTGGCAACCCGCACGGAATGGCCCCTGGTATATTTGTCCTTGGCGTCTATGGTTTTGGCCAGAATCTGCATAATATTATCGTTAAGCTGCTCCAGTTCCCTGCGGCTATCCTGCAGTTTAATCATGTAGCGGTTGGTCCTGTTCATTTCCACAAAACAGAACAGCACGACAACGCCGAATACCACCAGGCCCATACAAACACTCTGTACCATGATCCAGATCAAATCGGCGTACAGCCCCTTATTGTCCACCACCATAACCACATACCAGCCATTCAATATGGTATCCGAGAACACGGTAATTTTCTCCCCGCCCATCTCCATATCAAAACTTGCGCCGCCGGATGACGCCACCCTGTCGATCAGTTCCCCCTTCTCGCCGTCCTTGCCGTACTCCTTTCCCTTCTCGGCGGAATCGGAATGGGCCACCACAAAACCCTTCCTGTCTGTAATAAAACCATATCCATGCCCATTGAGATTGATACTCTCCATAAGTTTCTGAAGCGTTTCCAAAGACATGTCCAGAGAGATAACACTTTCGTTGTCATACAACATCCGGCTTATGGAAATCATGACGGTGCCTGTCTGGGCGTCCAGATAAGGGGAAATCAGGGCAGGCTCCCCATCCGCTTTGACTGCCTCCGTGTACCATACCCTGTCTGTGGGCACATAATCAGCCGCCGGCGTCCAGCCGATCCCGTCCAGGTATTCGCCCTTGATCCAGCCGTACACCCCGGTAAAATCCTTGTCCACGGAGTGCATGTAGTAGTCCGACTCGTATTCCAGAAAATCCAGTATCACATCCGAATCCGCTTCCTGCCGCAGTAGGTATTCAATCTCCATGGAAGTGATCTGAACAATATCCAGCGCCCTGCTGAGATAGCGTTCCGCCTGCTCTCTCTCCTGTCCCATGGTACTCACTCCCAGTGCCAGAGCGTCTTTCCTTGCGTTTCGGTAAAACGTAACCATCATGTATGTCGACAAAAACACAAGCGCCGCCATTGTCACCGCTATGGTGATATAAAAATGTTTCCTGCCTGCTCTCATCTTTCCATCCCCTGCTTCCATGCTTTATCGTATGACCCCCACATCAGCTGACTCCATTATACAAGGTTTTTACCGCTCTTTTCAATAGCAAAAAACAACCGGCGGATTCCCAAAGAGAAACCAACCGGTTGTAATGAAAGCAAATTGGCTACGGACCTGATACGGTCTGTAAAACCGCCTTACCGCCGTATAAGTTTAAAGGAGTTCATCAGGTTTCTAAGCAGCCCGGCCTGGGAAGAAAGTTCCTCGCTGGCGGCGGCACACTGCTCGCTGGTAGCGGAGTTGGTCTGCACCACAATGGAGATCTGCTCCACTCCCTCGGTGACTTGAGCCATCGCCACATGCTGTCTCTCCACGGCTTCCACCACAAAAGACATCTTGGTGGTCACATTGCCCGCCAACTGGCCGGTCAGATCCAGGGATTCCGTTACTTTATCCACCACCCGGCCGCCTTCCGTGATAGCGGCGATGGAATCCACAATCAGTTTCTTGGTGGCCTTGGCTGCCTCGTCGGACTTGGAAGCCAGGCTTCTCACCTCTCCGGCTACCACGGCAAAGCCCTTGCCGGCCTCCCCTGCTCTGGCTGCTTCCACAGCCGCGTTCAGAGCCAGGATATTGATCTGGAATGCAATACTCTCAATGGTGGCGATAATGGTGCTGATCTCCTTGGAAGAACCGGAGATATTTTTCATCGCCTCGTTCAACTCCTTGACATAATCCACGCTGATCCCCAGCTGCGCGCCCGCCTGTTCCACAAAATTGCCCACTTCTGCCACAGCTTCGGAAGTCTGTCTGGCACCCTCGGATATATCGGCGATGGTGGCAGAAATCTCCTGTACGGCGCTGGCCTGTTCGGTAGCGCCCTGGGCCAGTGCCTGCGCACTGCTGGCCACCTGGCTGGAGCCAGTGGATACCTGCCCTGCGCTGGTGACAATCTGCCCCATGGTACTGTTCAACGCGTTCAATATGCTGTCCAGGGACTTCTTGATGGACTGGAAATCCCCCATGTAATCCTGAACCGTCCCCTGGGTCAGGTCACTGTCCGCAATGGCGCCCAGCACACCGCTGATCTCGCCTATGTATCCCTTCAGGCGCCGGATGGTGCCTTCAAATATTCGGCCCAACTCACCGATCTCATCGTTGGAATGCGTGCTGACCTTTACCTCCCTGCCGCTGGCCAGGCCCAGATCACCTTCCTCCAGACGCTCGGCTACATCGGTGATCTTGCCCAGGGGCACCACCACCCTGATTCTCAGGTAAATGGCCAAAAGCAGGATGCTTACCACGATGATGACGGTGTTCACGATAACGGCGTACTGTACCACATGGGCACTCTCCTGCTCGGCATCAACCCTGGATATTCCCGAAAAGATCAAACCGTTGATCTGCCCGTCGCTCCCCCTTGTAGGCACATAGGAGCAAAGATAGTGCATCCCGTTGAGACTGGCTTCACCCACATAGGATTGTCCCTGCTCCAGGATCAGTTTCACCAGTTCCGGAGCCAGCTTGGTTCCCACCACCCGCTGTCCGTTCTGTTCCACGGTGCTGTAAACCCGGGTGTCCCCTTCAAAGATCGTGAACTCGCAGCCCATATTGGCTTTCAGGTCATCCAGCAGGGCATTCATATCCTGCTCCGTGTCCCCGGACATCCGTTCCAGTTCCCGGGCCAGCATGTTGGTGCCATTGGTGCAGCGCACGGTCTGCATCCTGGTAATCAGAGCATTAAACATATTTACACAGATCACCACCGCCACCGTAACCGAGACAGCCTCCAGGATCGCCACAATAAAGCCTACCTTGAGACCGATACTCCAGTACCTCTTTTTCTTTACGCCGTTTTGCGTTTGGACTTTTCCCATCTTAATATTCTCCCGTTTGTTAAAATGATGTCCGTGACACGGAATGTATCACATGGCTCATTATACCATATACCGGGGATTTTGGGAATCCCAATTTTCGGTTTTCGTGGCTGTTTTGCCCCTCTTCCCGGCACATGCCTGTCCCAACACCAGGGCCTCCCTCTCCCCGTCCGGACCCACATAGAAGAATTTGACCTTTGCATCCTTGCAGGCCCGGAAAAAGACTTCCCCACAGACTATGGAATACCCCGCCTCGCCGCCTGCGGCAACCGCCGGCACGATGCTGCGGAAGCAGGCTTTCCGATCCATTTCCAACTCTTTCAACTGATCCTTGCAGATCCGATGCAGTTCCCGGCGGGTGATGGGGTCCTGGGGAATTCTTTTGTACTGAAAGCAAGGCGCCGCATGGCGGTTGGTATTAATCACTTTTTCCAGATACGCCTCCAGCTCTCCGGGCATCAGATCTCTCACGGCCATTGTGAATTCTCTCCCTGAAAGTCCGTGAATCCGTACAATCAGGGTGGAGAGCATCCGGGGCGTAACAATCAGAAATTCCTCTCTGTCGTGGATTTTCAGTCTCAATTCCCGTTCCGCCCCTTTTCCGCCGTCACTGCCTCCCGGGTCGCCTCTATCCATTCTCCTGCCCCCTGAGCCGCTCCACCAGGGCAGCTTTGGAGAAGTGGCGCATAACCCCCAGGGTGATAAACACGGGAACCAGTGTCAGCACGCCGCCATAGGGCAGAGCAAGGCCCACAGGAAAGCGGAAAGCCATATAGAAAGCCCCGTTTTGGTACAGCATCCGGCTCAGGGAATACCCACAGAAAGTGCCCGCCGTCAGGGTAACGCCCACGGCCGTCAGCACCAGCAGCAGACTCTCTCCCAGCAGCATCCTGCGGATCTGCGCTCTGTCCATGCCGATGGATTCCAACATGGCCAGTTCCTGCCGGCGGGTAACAATATTGGTGATCAGTGTGTTCATCATACTGAGAATGCTGAACATCATAATGAATATGGCCAGGCCGCAGATGGCGCCGAAGGTCTGGTCCGCCTGGCGGGCATAAATCACCCGGCGCTCCGCCAAAGTTTCCAGGCCCATCTGGGGCTTCTCTGCCACCAGTTCCTCCAATGCCTCTCCCACCGCAGCTTCCCGCTCCGGATCCACGGACACCAGCAGGTCGGCAGTCATATCATACCCCGCCATTTCCAGGGCCGCCTGCTCGGGCATTAAAAACCAGCCTTCCAGACCGTTGTGGTCCAGCACATACTGATTGTTCAGGATGCCGAGGATTGTCACTTCCTTCTCTCCCATCCCGGTTCCGTCATAATAGTGAAACGTGATGCAGTCTCCCGGCCGGAACTGCCATCCATAGATTTCCTCCGCAATGTTGTTGCCTGCGGCCAGGATATAGTCACCGCTTGCCAGCTTGTCATAGTCCGCGCTTCCCTGTTCCAGATACTGCCCGATCCCCTTTACCTCTTCTTCGGACAACAGATAGACACCGTCCTGCTTATCATATTCATCCCGCAGAGGAAAATCAAACTTCACACCAAAGTTCTTGATCTGCCGCACCTTTTCCACTCCTTCCAGAGCGCGAATGGCCTCCGCCATCTCCCCGCCCAGAGGCGCCTGGGCCTGAAGGCCGCTCCTACCGTATTCATCCAGAGCTGCCGCCGATGAAGTATAGTAAATATGGAATTCCGCGTCGGCAAAGAAGCCCTGCCGGGCATAATTATCCCTGCGGAAAGAGGACATATAGGTGGCCGCCGTCATAAAGAGAATTCCTCCCAGGGACAGGGACAGCATGGTAACCACCGCCTTTTTTCTGTTTCTGGAGAAGTTCATGACCCCCAGCCCCAGAGGCGTCAGGCTGCGGCACGGCTTCCTGCCCCCCGCCCGTTTCATATCCTCCCGGGGAATATAGCGGAGCGCCTCCATGGGAGAAACTGCCGCCGCAATCCCGGCCGGCCTGTGAACGGATATCATGGTAATCCCATAGATGACAGCAAATACCAGAAGCGCCACCGTCAGAGTGCTGCCGGGATCAAAGCCCTCCGGAACCAGACAGGCTCCCACCGCCGCACCCAGGACTGTGCCCACAGGGGCAGAGCGCAGGAAAAGGATACCGCCCTCCCGGGAAACCATTTTCTTCATCTGTTTTCTGGTCATGCCAAGGGTGCGGAGCTGCCCGAACTGATGGATTCTGCCTATGACGGACAGGTAGAAAACGCCGTAGATCACCAGGGCGCCGGCCAGCAATATGACTGTCCCCACCAGGACGCAGAGCATCACCACCTGGGAATCCGGGGAAAGGGAATCCAGAAAGGCTTTGGAGGGATTCACATATTCCCTCTCTATCCCCGCTTCCCGGCCGATCTGATACATAAGCTCCCTGCAGTCTCCGGCGGACATTCCGATTCCGTCCCGCAGCCTGGCATATATTTCATAGGGCTGCTCCGCCAGTTGGCTTCCCCGCTCCGCATAGCCCTGGGAGAAAAAAATACGGAAAACTGTTTGGCTGTCTCGTCCCCCTCCAATATGCCGGAGACCGTGAAACTCTCCTCCTTGCCGTCATAGAAACGCAGTGTCACCTTACTTCCCACTTCCGGTTCCACATCCATTCTGCGAAGCATGGCGGCGCAGACCGCCACTTCGTCCTCCCGCTCCGGCAGCGTTCCGCTCACCAGCCTGCCCACCCGAATCTGGTCTGCCATTTCACTGACATAGGAAGGCATGATGTCAAAACCGTCCATCCCCGTGAGCACTCCTGTCTTGACCCGGATGTGATAAGAAAGACGCGGGTCCCGGCCCAGGGCCTCCGCCTGCTCCTCCGTTAATTGATAATAAGCCACCTGCTGCCTGTGGGCCAGTTCCCTTTGCGTCTGCTCCCTCTGCCCTGCGGCAAAGGAGAGAATTCCCGCCAGCAGTGCCGAGGCAAGGGCGATGGTAATCATCACAAATCCATTGCGCATGGAACTGGTTCTTATACTCTGTGCGGCCATGCGGGATATGATTTTTCCTGCTGTTTTCCTGTTGTTCATACGCTCCTCCTTCTATGCGATCCTGCCGTCCTCGATGCGGATTCTCACATCGGCTTTTTCCGCGATCTGGGGATTGTGGGTGATCATGACAATGGTCTGGCTGAATTTTTCAGCGGTGCACTTGAGCAGATCAATGACCTTGTCGCCAGTGCGGCTGTCCAGATTGCCCGTGGGCTCATCGGCGAGGATGATGGCCGGCTTGGAGATCAGTGCCCTGGCAATGGCCACCCGCTGCTGCTGACCGCCCGAGAGATGGCTGGGATAATTTTTCAGTTTTCCGTCCAGTTCCAGGAAGTTTACGATCTCCTCCAGGAACGCCGCGTCCTCGGTCCTGCCGTCCAGGCGTACAGGCAGCACTATATTCTCGTAGGCGGTCAGATAAGGAATCAGATTGTAGTTCTGGAAAATAAATCCGATGCGCCGCCTGCGGAACACCGTGAGCTGCTCCTCCCTCATCTTCTCAAGATTGTTGCCCTCCACGGCCACACTGCCCGATGTGGGGGTATCCAGCCCTCCCAGCATGTTCAGCAGGGTGGATTTCCCGCTGCCGGATGTGCCGATGATGGCTACAAACTGTCCGCTTTTCACGGACACATTCACATCGTCCAGCGCCTTCACCAGGCTTTCGTTTCTGCCATAATATTTTTTCAGATTTGTCGCTTTTAAGATTGTCATTTCATTTCTCCCTTCTTACGGGCTGCCCCGGCGGTCCGCCGGACGCCTCTTCTATCTACAGAATACTTTCCGGGAGGAATTTTGCAATGGAATTTGCCTAAACTAATATTCCGGCTGCCTATTTTAAGAAGCGAACAGACACCCAAAAAAAGCCCGGCTCCCTGCAGATCAGGCAGGTTGCCGGGCTGTACTCCCCAAGTGCTGTCCGAAGCATGCTATCTCTCCGTCACCACCTGGAAAATATAGAACTTTAAATAATAACTCTGATCCGCCGCCCACAGAATGGGATGATCCGGGCCCTGGGTGCGGAATTCCACCTGGCGCAGACGCCGATGAGCGCCTGCGGCGGCCTCCCGTATGGTCCTGGCGAAAAGTTCCGGCTCCATGAAATGGGAACAGGAACAGGTGGCCAGATATCCTCCGTCCCGCACCAGCCTAAGCCCCCGCAGATTGATCTCCCGGTAACCTTTCACTGCGTTTTTCACGGAGTTGCGGGATTTGGTGAAGGCCGGAGGATCCAGAATCACCACATCGTACCTCTCCCCCTGGGCCTCCAGCATGGGCAGCAGTTCAAACACATCCGCGCAGCGGAACTTCACCCGGTCCTGCAGGCCATTCAACGCCGCGTTTTCCTCCGCCTGTTCCACCGCCAGCCGGGAGGCGTCCACCCCCAGCACGCTGGCCGCCCCGGCGATCCCGGCGTTCAGGGCAAAAGAGCCCGTGTGGGTAAAGCAGTCCAATACCCGCTTCCCCCTGCAGAGACGATGGATGGCGGCACGGTTGTTTTTCTGGTCCAGAAAAAAACCGGTCTTCTGGCCGTCCTCCACATCCACCATATAGCGGACGCCGTTCTCCCGGATCTCCACCTTGGTATCAAAAGGCGCCCCGATAAATCCCTTGCTTCGCTCCATGCCCTCCTGCAGGCGCACTTTGGCATCGCTGCGCTCATAGACACCGCGTACCGCAATTCCGTCCTGCGCCAGGATTTCTTTTAGAGCCTCCACGATAACCTTTTTCCAACGGTCAATCCCCAGGGCCAGAGACTCCACCACCAGCACATCGGAAAACTTGTCCACCACAATGCCCGGCAGGAAATCCGCCTCCCCAAAGATCACCCGGCAGCTGGAGGTGTCGATGGTTTCCCTGCGGTACTCCCAGGCGTCCCGGACCCGCTGCCGGATAAACGCCTCGTCGATAACCGTATCCTTTTTGCGGGACAGCATACGCACGGTAATCCTGGATTGCGTATTGATAAAACCCTTTCCCATGCAGTAGCCGTCAAAATCCCGCACTTCCACCACATCTCCGTTCTCAAAACCGCCTGCAACAGAGTCGATCTCATTGTCATAGATCCACATGCCCCCGGCTTTCAAAGTCCGTCCTTCCCCTTTTTTCAGCGTCACAACCGCCTGTTCCATATTTGGCCTCCGTATTTTATTCCTAAAAACTGTTGACATTCCTCTACACATAGTGTATTATTTTAACGTTAGACATAGTACGGCGTGTGGCTCAGCTTGGTAGAGCGCTACGTTCGGGACGTCAAGGTGCAAGTAAAAATTTCATATTTTCGGCGTGTGGCTCAGCTTGGTAGAGCGCTACGTTCGGGACGTAGAAGTCGCAGGTTCAAATCCTGTCACGCCGATTTTTCCTTGAAAATACGGGCTTTTTTGAAAGCTCGTATTTTTTTGCTGTCATTTTTTTACTGAAGATTTAGACGTGGGGAAGATTTTTTGACTGGAAAAAAGGGAATGTGCCAAGGATTGAAAAAGGGGGCGTTCCAACAAAGTTCCAACAAAATTTAAGATAATGTATGCCAGAGGGGTTTTTAAAAGGGGTCTGGGGGCGGTCTGGGGAAAATACTGTATGAAATATTTGGACGTGGTTTAAGGGGGAAATAGAGAGGATGGAGAGGGTTCCAACAGTTGGGTGAGGATTGGGGCCTCTATGTGAGTGAAAAAGAGCCAGTTTCAAATGTTTCAAATGTTTCAACTTTTGTTGATATAAAGAAATGTCTGTATTGAAAAGGATACAGGCATTTTTATTTTTTAAAGTGTACTTTTAATTCTGCTCTGAAAAGAAAAGGGGATAAATGAAATATGTTTCAAGAAGTGTTTCAAAAGTAGGGTATACGCTCTACTGGAACAGTTTCCATGTGCGAAAATTGTATGATTGTTTCGCATGGGTAGGGTATAGCTTTTTAGGACACTTTCTGGAATGATGAAAATTTTTGATATCTCACATCTTAATGTCTAGTTGAGAAAGGAGCAGACACTATGAAAATCGGATATGTCAGAGTGAGTACAAAAGAACAGAATACGGCAAGACAGGAGGAACTTATGAAGTCAATGGGAGCGGATAAAGTATACATTGACAAAATGAGTGGTAAGGATATGGAAAGACCTTTCTTACAAGAAATGATGAATTTTGTGCGTGAGGGTGATTCTGTAGTTGTGGAAAGTATCTCACGTTTCGCAAGGAATACAAAAGATTTATTAGAACTGACAGAGCAGTTAAACAGTAAGCATGTGCAGTTTATCAGCCAAAAAGAAAACATTGATACAAACACTCCGGCTGGCAAGTTCATGCTTACGATATTTGGAGCGGTGGCAGAGTTGGAAAGAGAGTACATAAGGCAACGGCAGAGAGAAGGCATAGAGATAGCGAAACAACAAAAAAAATACAAAGGCAGACCAGCAAAACAATTAGATGCATTTGATGAAATTTATCAACAATGGAAGTCTGGAAATATAACGGCTACTTTTGCAAGTATGCAACTGAATATAAGCAGAAGTACATTTTACAGAAAAGTAACAGCATATGAGGCAGATAATAAGCCGATAGACTTTTGAAAGGAGGGCTTGATATGGGAGAGAATATAAGAAGCAGGGAACTTGACCTTGCGTTATTTCATTTGAATACTGCAATACACGAAAAACTGGGCGACGATTATGTAAATTTGAGTTATACATTTGACAGAATGGATACTATAGAAGTAATAGAAACTATGTTAAAAAGTGTAAAACGGGCATATCGAGGATATGTGATGGAACAGCTTGCAGAAGAAAATGAGAACCTTGACAGAAGATTAAACAATGCAAAGAGGGAAATGAACCGTCTGGAAAGAGAAATGGAAACATATAAAGGAAGAATAGAGACACTGGAAAAGGAAAACCGGGATTTGCTGTGGATGCAGGATGTACTGCAAAATCGGTTAGATAAACGGGTGAAGAACAGCCGGGAGGATATAGACATTGATGAAGTAAAATATTTGCATAAAAAGGGCATGTCTGTTATAGAGATTGCGAAGCGGTTCCATACGAACCGTCAGACGATTTATAACAAACTCCGTAAGCCATCAGCCGGCAACGGCTTCTATATGTAAGCCAGTATTTTTAGTTAAACCTATATAAACAGGTTGATGTAAAAGTTACTTTTACATCATCACACATAAAATCAATTATTTCATGCTTTTCAATATGCATGTTAAAAATATAAAAGTGGGACAAAAACAAAATCTAATGTCTGCCACTGGTACTGGAAAAAATAAAACAGCAGACATCAAAAAACTGACAGTATATTTGGCAGACTGAAAATTTTTATTATAGGGCTTGTAATCCCACTGTCACAGCGTTACAATCTCCACCCATTAAAAAGCAGGAGGTTGAACAATATGGAAGAAACGAAGAACATTCGTAAAGAGTTAAGAAGGCTGGAAGATGTGGTTGATAACATTCAGACAAAGCTACATAACACAGCCGGGCTTCTTGAACTTATAAGGCTGGGTATGGAGAGGCTTTATAAAGAAGAGGACACATATGAGATTTCAAGTGTGATTGTATTGAAAGAATATCTGCTTACAATCAATAACACGGAGATAGCAAAGATTCAAACTATGCTGACAGAGATGAAAGAACGGTTCTGACCTAAGTGTGTTGAAAGGCGGTGATAAAAAACAGAAATGACAGGGCATGTGATACAGATACAGCCTTGTCATTTCTGTAAACTTAGTAAAAAGGATTGTAAAAGCTTGTATTGTTTATCATCCAGCATAGATACATCAAGAAGTTTAACAGTATCAGCTTTATCAATGCCCAGCAGATAATCAGCGGAACAGTGATATAAATGTGCAAGTGATATGAGGTTTTCAATGCTGGGTGTCCTCTCTCCGCTTTCATAGTTTGATATGACGGACGCAGACACGCCAATAGATGAAGCAACTTCTTTTTGAGAAAGATTTCTTAAAATGCGCTGTTGCTGTAGCCGCTGACCTAATCCATTTATCATATAAGCACCTCCATGTAAAGATTGTACATGATGCCTATATGCTCTAGGAAATGCAAAGTTTTCTAAAAGCATTGAAAACTATGCAGGAAGATGATATAATCAACACCAAATAAATTTATATACGAAAGGAAAAATATATGGATATACGGGATATTACAAAGGAACAGTTGGAGACATTGATACTGATAAAGAGTTTAGAGGAATTTGTTACAGACGAGCATGAGAACCTTTCAAGCCTTAGTGAAGTAATCTGGACTCTGGAAGAAAGTTTATCCAATGAGGAACATAAACAGCTTGTGACAGATATCTGCAAGCTGACAGAAACAGGCTATATTCTGTCAGATGGAACAGAGGAACATATAGAGATTGACAGGATACCAGAAGTGGAAGGCATCACCCCTAAAGGACAGTCTGCCCTTGATGACTGGGAGAAAGAGATAAGGGGAAGCATTGACAGGGGGGCAAATGAATCATCTGACATACATTTACATTTAAGCCTTTTAGGTGGAGTGACAATCAACAACAGCCTGTTAGGCATTTCAGACAGTTTATTTGGTTCTATAGGAAATATAGTAAAGGAGTTGTTACATATATGACAAATAAGAAATTGTTTAAATCAGCAGTCATAATAACAGCGGTCATGTTATCCGTAAGTGGATGTGCAGGTGGTTGCAGTAAGCAGACCGAGCCAGTTATAGCAGATGCAACAGTAGAGACACCAGAGCCAGAGGAAAGCGTAGAAAGCATAGAAAGCGCAGAGCCTACACCCTCTCCCACTGTTGAACCTACACAAGAAAGTATAGATGATACAATTTCATCTGAAAGCGAGGACAATATAGAAAGTGAAGAAGATACAATAAATGAGGAAGATATACAAAGTGAAGAAGTAGAGCCGGACTTAGGTTACACAATAATTGCAATAGATGAAGTTACAATGTACGCTACAACTAATGCAAATCTGCGTAGCGGCCCCGGAACAGACTATGACAAAGTAGGAAGTTTAACCTATGCGCAAGAGATAGTATGTAATGGAAAAGTAGCTGATGGAGACAAAGAGTGGTTAGTACTCAAAACCGAGGATGGAAGTATACAAATGGTAAGTGCGAAGTTAGTATCCCGAACCAAGCCCCAACCCCAATCCAGTAGTGGAAGTAGTAGTAGCGGAGGTACTACTACCACACCAAGTAGTGGAGGAAACGGTGGTTCCAGCGATGGAAATGGAGGCTCTGGTGGTTCTGGCGGAGGAAACGGTGGCTCCGGCGGAGGAAACGGTGGCTCCGGTGGAGGCCAACCATCTGGAGGTGAAGACAGTGTAGGTTTCGATGATCCAAATGGAATGTTCTCAGGCATGTTTGAAGAAGGTGGCCTCGGAGATACAGATATACACTGGGATATAGAGTAAACAACTAAGTAAAAACATGTTTCAACAAGGTTGGTGTTAAATCAACCTTGTTGAAATACTTACACACATAAGTGTAAAAAGAGCCACTTGCAAAACAAGCGGCTCTAGTGTATAATCTAATCAGAAAGGTTTATCGGACACGAAGTTCCGATTTGCCCTCAGTAAAATTTTAGCTAATTAGAAATAAGCATCCAACTTTCTCAGGGTCGGGATGCTTATTTCTTTTTATGATTGTCTATGTAAGACAGAGCCGCAAAAATAACAAGCAATAATGTCAAAACTTCCATCACGCTCATGGACACCACCCTCTTTCGTAAGACTAGAGGGCATCTATCAGAAAATCGCATCCTGCTTTCTGTTCAGTTATACAATCCCATTATAACATGAATACACCTATTTCTCAATTAAAAAATCCATTCAACGATTATACAGTACAGACAGTTTGTTTCAAATGTTTCAACTTTTAAAGCATATTTCTGCAACATATAAATCAGACCTGTTAAAAATGGATATGTGATACATAAACCAATACAGTATATAAAAATCAATATCCATGAATGAGTTTAAAAGACCTGTCAAAATTTCTCCTTTAAAAATATTGGAAACAATGTACATATTAAAACAAGTATTGCATTATGGTAAAAATGAGTTGAACAAGTTGATAGCAATTACTGGCTTATCAGTATACAGTGGCTATTTTCCTGCATTATCTGATTGAGTTTGTTTGTAGTGAGTATTTCATAGTAATAAAAATGCTGTTTCAGACATCAGAAAAAATGATGTGGAGCATTAAAAGAATTTTTTAAAAGTGTATATTAAAAATGCCATAAAAAGGGCATGACCTCCAATAAAAAATAAAAAGCGATTGGAGGTCATGCTTGTGTTATCAGAACACAATAAATTTTTAGAACAGGCATATTTAGTTTTAAATAGGGTTTACTTTGAGGACAGTTTACCAGAAGCAGTCATTACAATACAATCCTCTCAACGTGCATACGGTCATATTACAGTTGGCAAGGTCTGGCAGGACAGTTGGGATTCTTACCATGAGATAAATATATCTGCGGAATACCTCAACAGACCAGTGGAAAATATTATAGCTACTCTTCTGCATGAGTGTTGTCATCTGTATGCAATGGAAAATAATATAAAAGATACATCAAACAATCATAGATACCATAATAAAAAATTCAAGGAGATTGCTGAAAAAAGGGATTTAAAAATAAGCTACCATGAGAGCATAGGCTGGAGTGTGACCGAACCTACAGAAAAGTTAATAGAAACAATAAAACAGTATCATTTAGATTCCCAGATAGAATATGTACGCATGGGTGCTTATGACTGGACTGGCGGAGAAAATGGAAGTGATGGGGATAATGGTGGTTTAACTGGTACAAAGGGAAAGAAACCAAAAAAGAAAAGCAGTACAAGAAAATATATATGTCCTAAATGTGGTAATTCTGTAAGGGCAACAAAAGATGTGAATATTGCGTGCCTTGACTGTGATATGCAAATGATGAAAGAAGAATAAATATCAAGCATTCTTCTACATATGCCCTAAAAATCAATGCTTTCAAGCAGTCTATTTCCTTGCACTATCACGTCTATGCACATAAATGTTTCAGCGTTAGGATATATGTATAAGTTAAATAAAGTTAGTGCTGAGGCACGGAAAGAAAGAGGTAGACATTATGTGTATGTATTTGACAAACGGTAACTTTTTAGGACAGCGGCTGATTGGCTATGACTTTTACGACAGCAAGACCAGAGGATTTGTAGGCATGACGGAAAAACAGGTCATTACAAAACTGAAAAACAAGGAAAAGGTTTATGGCTTTGTTCTTGGGGAAGAGGATGGAAAAGAAGTTCTGGTACTTGATAAGGAAAACTTCAACATGAGCAACTTGCAGTTGAAAACGGGTGTAAACAGCCTGTCATGGATGAATGAGGACAGCGGTTCAGATATGAACATGGAACTTATCGTTGTAGCGGTCAGCGGTGACAAGAAGAAAGTTTATGAAACAGTCAATGCCCGTCATGCAAGGGTGGAATACACCGAGGACAAGCTGAAGATGATGCTGGAACTGAATGTTCCCGTAGCTGGTGTAAGGCTTGAAAAGAACAGGCTTGTTGCATGTGAGGGTGTGGAGATTATCAGTAATGAGGAAGAAGTAAAAGAGGGGGCGTAAGCCTCCTCTTTTGAGGACAGGGCATAAAAGGGTTTAAAGAGGTTCTGGAGAGATTTTAGAGAGGTACAGGGAGCAATGATTGAACAGTATCGAGGTTATGAGATAAAAGTTTACTGGAGCAACATTGATTTGGGTTATGTATTCTGCGTGTTCAGCATGGACGGCGAGGGCATTATGGAGAGTGGAACATATTTCTATGAAGAAAACGCATGGATTGGGGCAAGGGAAACAGTAGACCGATATATAGAGGTTAAGGAAAGGGGGCTTGACAGGTGGACTATCTGACATTTACAACCATCCATACAATGATAATCATTTCATTATGTGGAACAGTTTATTTAGGTAAACAGTGTTTTATTTTTATACGCTGGATAGCAAAATGGACGCTAAAGGAATTAGAAGAAGAATAAGAAACAGCATTATCAAAAAAGGTTTATCCGGCAGAATAGATAAACCTTTTTTGATATATGACTTTTCATCAATGGAAAATCCCATTGCCGTCATGTACAGATACATGGGATTGATAAGGAAGTGAAACTTATAAAGATTTAACAGAAACGAGAGGGATTGAGCAATGGCTAAAAAGAATATCCGTGTAGTGCCAAAGATAAGCAACAATCTCATAGCGGTCTATATCTGCATACCGTCTACTGGGGAGAGCAGACAGGTCGCACTGGTTGAATGTCCGAATGATAACCAGTTAAACGATAATGTGGAATTGGCGTATGAAATATGCAGGACATACAGAAAGAGGATAAACAAGAGTATTTGAGAAAAAGGGCAGTCGCATTAAAAGCGGCTGTCTTTTTTAGTGTGTTTATTTTAATACAACTAAGGAGCAGTAAAACAGGGAGGATAAATTGAAAAGTTCCGACAGACAGGTTTAAAAGTCTTTGCAGACAGTAAAACAGAAAAGCGGTTACAGATACAGACAGGGCATACAATCCAGATTTCTCAAGTTTGTATTTCTGATTTATATAAAATTTTGAAGTTTCTATATTATAGTATATTGATTCTGGTAAATATTCCTTGAATTGTAAGTATTCAATAAGGTCTGGGAAAAGAAAATATTTTAAAAAGAGTTGATTTTATAAGGATTTCAAAGAGTTTAGGGAAAAGAAAAGGATGGAATGTCTTTAAACGGGTGTATTGATAAAATTTTATTAAATTGTAGATTTGGAAATCTGGTACAAATTTCTGAACAGAAAAAAGGGTTGTTCCGAATGACAATGATAGACGCATCACTTTTTTGACTTCAATATATAAAGCGCATATTTATTATGAAATACAGAAAACAAAATGTAACACATAAGTTGCAGACCGAGCCAGCATAAAAGCGACGATAAATTCAAGTGATAAAGAAAAGTACAATGATATGTGTAAATCGGGTTCCGTTGATAAATTAGGATGGTTGCAGAACCGTGTCTTGTTGGAAGAATGATATTGCATGGGGGAGAAATGATATTGGAGAAGCAGTTGACCGTGTTTTAACTGGGACAATCAAAATAAAGAATATTTTTTGGTTACCCTGTTATATAGACAACCAAAATAAAGGATGTTTTTTGGTTACCCCTGTTATATAATATCTGTAAAGGATGGTGGCGAAATGGACGATAACAAAAAAACGAGAAAAAGCGTAAAAAACTTATATGATGGAAATTCCGGCTTGTCTATTATGATTAACCTGTACGTGATAAAGTATATCTATTACCATATAAAGAAAGCTGATTGTTTTATGGATGAAAATTATAGCAGGAAGGCTAAAGCATACCCAATCTATGGGACAAGAGGCTTTCCTGTCTCTAGGCAGAGGTTCGACAGGATAAATAAAGGGTACTCTTTTGAGTTTGCAAAAAACGAAGCCGAAGGTGTAACCGAAACATATGGCATAGATGAGATATACTTCAGAAAATCGGAACCTGTAGCTTTTGAAATAAAGGGGATTGGAGATATTGAGTGGAAGTGTTTCTATAATGATAAATATAATGGGCTTTATAATCTGCCAAGCCATATCAAGGACAAGGAAGCAGTAATCAAGGGAAAAGCGGCTAAGGTTGAGGATACATTAAAGTGTCTGGTTGCGGACTGGGAAAAACTGGAGCATGACAGCCCTATCTATGCAGTATGTCATTACTTCCATTATGGGGAACGGTTTGACAAGCCGGATATCATAAAGAATCTTAAAGAGAGTCTGTCAGTGATAAAGTATCAGGAATGGGATAAAGAACGTATCGATTCATTAAAGGAAATCCAACAGCTTATGAAAGGCCATTACCAGTACATCAGTTCGCTTATCACCCTTAATACTCTGAAAGAAAAGCAAATGAACAAAAAATAAAAAATTCTATAAGAGGTGGTGTGCTTGAAAAGGACACCGCCTTTTTTAAGTGCGGCTTTTGCTTTTTTAAGTGTAACAAAACAAATAATATATGTATGGCCTTTTTCGTTTAATAATGACTTTATTTCCCTTAAATAGAATAAATATACGTAATATTATAACTGGTGTATTATACTAACATAAGGTACAGGAAATGAGGTGATGAACAAAATGTAACAGACAGCAGGATTTATAACCGTACTTTGACAATCAAGTAGGATACCATAAATATTGCGGATATGCACGCAACAGGAGGGGTATGCCGAAATCATATAGACTTTGAAAAAAATTGAGGCTCTCTCTGGGCATATACAGGGAAAGTCCGCCCGACTGTACCTTATACAAAATCTGTATAAAATTTAGGAGGGCAATATGAATAGATTAGGCGAATTGATTTATGAAAATGATTTTGAATACAAGGTGTATGCTGTTTCCATGAGGGACAATGCCACAACACGTATTTCACTTGAAATATACATAGTATCACCAGAAGATGAGATATCTGATTTGATAACCATACAGAAAAGGGATGTGGCGACAAAGAAAAACTGGGCGGATGTATTCTGGGGACTGGAGGCTGGTTTTGACAGGCGTGATATTGATTCGATTAAGCTGAAAATTATGGGTTTCTTAAAACAGGGGCATAACGCCTGTTTCCAGAGCAAAGAAACCATTAAAGGTCTGCATCGGATAATCAGTGCTTACATCCGTGAGAATGAAAACTGCTCATACCAGAAAGACAGTAAAACTATAACAGGCATATTGATAAAAAACGGTTACGGATATATAGACTCGTATATGCTGGATACATTTGCAAAGGAATATAAGCATATAGGTTATAAACGTCTTGAGATTATAAAGCGTTTGAAAATCATGGGAGCATTAGTATGCTCTAATAACCGCAATGATGTGTTGGTGAGCATAAGGGGTGAAAAGAGACGCTTCTATAAAATCCTGCTGTCGGAAGAACCAGAGGAGGCTGAGGAATATGAAGTGCTGAACAATCCTGTTCAAAAAACAGAAGAAAAGGAAACGGAGGAGGCTGAATCCAAATGAAAGCATTTAGATGGTATGGTGGTAAAAACAGAATGACACATGAGATTAACTTTCTCATTCCAGAGCACACGGCGTATTATGAACCCTTTATGGGTTCTGCCGCCGTACTGCTGAACCACCCAAGAAGCAGGCTGGAAGTGATTAACGATTTGGATTCTGATATATACCACTTTATGAAAACCCTTGCGGACAGAGAGAAAGGCAAGGCGCTCATAGAACGGCTCTGGAGGGCATGGTATGGAAGATGCTTCTTTGAAGAGGCTTTATATTCCAGACGGAACAATTATAAGGGGATGGATGACATTGAAAAGGCAGCCATGATTTATATACTGATAACCCAAAGTTTTAACTGTACAAGAAAATCATTCAGCAGCAAAGGGTACAAAAATACATCTGATTATCGGGATGACATCCAGTTTCATCTTCCACAGGTACATGAACGGTTAAGGGATGTCCGCATCCGGAATATGGACGGGATTGACCTGCTTGCGAGGATTAAGCAACACAAATCTGCTTTTGCTTTTGTTGATCCGCCATACAGAAAAGAATTAAGGGGAAAAAATGCAGACAAGGCTTATGCCTGCGAGCTGTCCCATGAGCAACAGGTCAGGCTTCTCAAGACCATTCAAAATGCCAAATGCAAAATCATGTTATGTGGATATAGGTCGGAAAAAGGGATTGACCTGTATGACAGGTATCTGTTACCCAATGGATATAAATGTTATAAGCTTATGGATATCGTTAAAGCAAGCCAGAACAAAGAGCGCAAGGATACAGCGCATGAGTTCATTTGGGTTAATTACAGACTGCCGGATATTGCAAGGTATGTTATCAGTTTAAAGGAATATGGGATAGACAAAACAGCTTGTTTCTGGGAATGAAAAAAGTATTGACAAGTGGGGATGGTCGGCGTTACCATCCCCAGACAAAATAGAACAGGAGGAAAAATCTATGTCGGACAATAAGAGTGTAAGAGGATGCCTTATCGAAAGGAAAGGAAGATATTATGCGGTTATCAGTTATTATGTCGGCGGATACCGCCAACAGGATACGAAGTCTACAGGAATTTCAGTGACCTCACATAAAAAGAGGGAAGCGGAAAAGATAAAAGACCAGCTTGTGCAGGAGAAAGAAAAGGAACTTGAACAGTTGGCACGGAAAAAGGAATCACATTCATTTGCGGACTGTTTGGAAAGGTGGATTGATTATAAGTCGGCTCAGATAGAGAGTACGACGGCATGGGGATATAAGAACCGAGGCAAGACAATCATAGAGTATTTCCGTGAGAAAGATATCAAGATTGAGGAATTAGAAGCGAAAGACCTGCTGAATTATTGCGAATGGGCTTTGGCAAACGGACGCAGGAATATTTATAGTGAAAATACTCCGACTGGTTTGAGCAGACGGACAGTAAGAGACCAGCTGACCTTGATAAAGGGTTTTCTGAATGATGCAGTGGTACAGGGTGTCATTACGATAAATCCGGCAGATAAGGTAAAGGTGCCGAGGGTGAAAGAAGATAATACGGAAGAGATTGCCTATATGGATAAGGAACAGTCGAAAGCATTTCTAAATTATGTCAGAACCGTGCCTGTTTTTGAAAAACTCTACTGTATTACAAAAGTAGGCATCTGCTACGGGTTCAGACGTTCCGAGCTGTTGGGGCTAAAGTGGAGTGCGATAGATTTTGAAAAAGAGGAAATCATAATCAACCATACAATCGTGAGGGTAGAACAGGGAGATATTGGTCGTGACAATGTAAAGACAAAAAGTTCACACCGTTATCTTCCACTGTTGGAAAGTGTAAAAGGTGACCTTCTGGATGTCATGGAGCATCAGAAAGAACTGGGCATCTATTCCAAGGATGGATATGTGTTTAAATGGGATGACGGAAGGACATACAGCCCGGACTACATAACAAAAACATTCAAGAAAGCAGTGATAAGGTGTGGATGTGTGCCGGAAGATTTGACAGTGCATGGTTTAAGGCACAGTTGTTGTGCCATCCTGTTTGAGGATGGTTGGGAACTGGGCAAGGTTCAGAACTGGTTAGGACATAGTGATATTACAGTGACGGCAAATATTTACAATCATGTCAGTAAGAAATGGAAAAACAAGCAGGGGAAAATAGCTGATAAATCATTTGGATAAGCTGTAAGGGGGTATCTGATATAAAGGATATCCCCTTATTTTTGTGTTGATTTCGTGCTGGTTCTATGCTACAGTATTTAAAATAAGTAAACATTGACAAAGGCAACAGCCAGCGCATGAAGTCTAAGATATGCAATAATTTTTGGAGAGGGCCAACAAAGTTCCAACAAAAGTTTGAAAAAGTGCCAGATATAGGTGTGGACAAGGTAAAAGTAGACGTGTCCAAGGGTATATAGATGTATACCATGGGGGAAAATGGACGTATAGGCGCTTTTTAGGTGCGGGCACTTTGTTCGGGACGTAGAGGCCGCAGGTTCGAATCCTGTCACGCCGACTTAAAAAACTCCTGTTTCCAGGAGTTTTTTTATTTACCCTATAGCCTCAGCCTGGCCAACGCTTTCTGGCCGATCAGACATTCCCCATGTTCCTCCAGATAGGCCAGCTTATCCTCCCCGGCCGCATAGAGTTCACCGAACTCCAGGGCCTGTATACTGGCCCTGCTGTAACGCTCATAGGATGCACCGCCCCGTTCCAGATACAGGTAATATGTATCCCCCTCCCGGTATAGCCTGCTGGCCACCCGCAGGTTTCTGGGAAGCATACCCGCATAGGCGCAGAGGCTGCGCATGCTGGCAAATCGGAAAATGGCAAACCGGGGTTTCTCAGGTTCTGCCTGGGGCTTTGCAGAGGAACCGTCCTCCTGCTTCTGTTCCGGCGAAGCCTCCCCGGCCGCGCCCTGGGCTGCCGTCACCATGGCCTGGGCCAGCAATCCCGCGATGGTGGAACCGTCCAGTCCCAGCTTTTCCTTCAGAATCCGCCGCATCTCTCTGAGATATCCTATGAGATTCGCACTGTTTTTGATGTCCTCCGGCGTCTTTTCCGTAAAAGTCAATATCATGCCCTGATCCGGCAGCACCATAATCTGCAGGTCGAAAGCAAACCTGGGGGGTTTGTAATCCACCTCTTCCACGGCATGGGCCATAATCTCTTCCACCACTTCCCTGGCCTTGTCACTGCGCGTCACAAAATCCTTATATGAAATGTCATACTGCTCCAACTCTTCGTTGGAGAGAAAGCATTTTACCGTTTTTTCATCCACTCTCTCAATCTTCATACGCCATATCATACCTTTCTGAGCCTATTTTAACAGATGCATGGCATAAAGTCAAATTTTCCTTTTTCCTCCGCGCCGCAGGCAGGCCTCCCCCACTCCCAGAAGCAGAAACACCGCCGATGTGCTCATAACCTGTTGGAAGCTGAAAACATTATTCACCGTATAGGCCAGGATTCCCATGCCCGCGGCCCCGGCCAGCGCATCCTTACGGCCGGCCTTCAGGCAGCGGTATATGGCAGTCAGCATAAGGCCTATATATCCCACCGCTCCCAGGATGCCCTCGTTGATCAGTACGGTCAGCCATTCATTGTGGGCATTGGTCAGCATCAGTCTGCCGAAATACCCCTCCACCATGCTTTTCAACGCCGGATTAACACCGCTGTGGATATACTGGGCCATGGCGTCCGGACCCACGCCCATCAGCTTCCCCGCCAGGTCCTGATCTAAAAAGCAGGTCAGCCCCGCCGTCCAGGTAATGCCCCGGTTGCTGCCCCAGGCGGCATTGAAATTGAACGCGCCCAGTTCCGACAAGGCTCCGATACTGCCCGGGCGCCCGGTGTTGACCGCCAGCAAAATGACATAAGCCACTGCCGCCGCGCCCGCCGCCGCCCAGGCAGCAATGCCCAGCAGGGACCAGGCCCCCGGCCGGAAACGCCCGGCCCGGCAGCTTCGCCATACCAGAAACAAACATGCCAGGGAGACCCCCATCATGAAAAAGGGCAGCGGGGAGAGGGTCAGCAGATCCGTGGTACCCTCGGTATAGGTGATGGCCTGGGGCCAGATCCGCCGGACGGCCCAAGTAAACAGGCATACCCCGGAGAGCAGGACGCATCCCTCCCAAAATCGCTGCAGCTTCTCCCCGTCCCTCATAGACAGCAGATAAAAGACCCCCGCCAGGAGCAGCAGCGCCACAATACCGCTGCTGCTGCCCTGGGTCACCAGAGAGGCCAGCCCGATCCCCAGAATAAAGACCCCCGCCCTATGTAACCACTTCTTTCCCGAACGCTCCTGCCACAGGTAATAGGCTATTGCCGACAGCACTGTCACCAGATAACCGCAATACCAGTTGATATTACCGATGGTGGAGATATACTGCGGACCCGCCGCTTCCATGTCCAGCGGATACAGGCCAAAGCGGTTCAGGTATCCCAGCAGAGCCACCATCCCCAGGGCAGGCGCCCACAGTCCCACAATCCAGCCCTTCCTCTGCCACAGACGGGAGACCATAAAGTAAATCCCCAAAAACAACAGTTGTGTCAGAAAACCCAGATACCAGCCGGAAGCCCCGTAAAACACATCTCCCCACTCTGTCTCCTCCGGAAAGGAAGTATGCAGATAGGAGCCCGTCACAGCCGCCAGATAGAGCACCGCCATCAGATCCGTAACGGACAGAAACGGCCCATCCCCTTTGTCATGCTTTTCCCCCAAAAACCGTCTTGCCCCGAGGCAGAGCAGATACAGAGCCGCCAGGGGCAGCACCACCTTACAGGCCGTCAGGCTGGCGGAACGGAAAAACAGACATTTCTCCGTTCCGATATGTCGGTATCCCGTCCGGGTGGTGTACAGCGGCAGCACCACCATCAAGACCACCATGTACAGGCTGGTCGCCACATCCAGCAGCTCCCGCAGGATCCTGCAGAGACGCTCTATGACGGAGGGCCTTCCTTCTTTATTTGTCTTACTGATTAAACGGCTCATGGCCTTCCTCTTCTCCATCGCTTTTTCTCTATAGTGTACTATATCTATGGAAAAAAACCAATCCCCCAAACGGCTTTCCCGGCAAAAAAGAAAGAGACAACCCCATGGGGGGCCAGACTCACCGGGCAGACTCCTGCGTCCGCCGCTGCAGGCTCTGCCAACTCTGGTATATGATCATAAAGCCCAGAGGCCCCTTTATAATCCCCCACAGGCCGAACAGCCGGATTCCCGCATAAACCGCCGTGAGCACGGCAATGGGGGGAAATCCCCATACGCTTACCGATCAGCCGGGGTTCCAGCGTCTCCCGGAGAAACACACAGGCCGCGTAAAGCACCAGACAAACCACCGCTCTGCCGTATGAGCCCTGGAACAACTGCACCAGCGCCAGAGGCATCAGCACAATGCCCGTGCCGATAAAGGGCAGCGCGTCCAGGAGTCCCGCCAGCATGCCCCACAAAGCCCCATGCCGGATGCCGCCAAGGCCCAGTACCACTCCCGCCGCCAGGGATATGACAGCCATGATCACCACCTGGGCCTTAACAAATGTGGCGATATAACGAATAACGCCGCAGATCACTTCCAGCAGCACATGAAATTCCTCCCGGTCCAGCAGATTGTTCATAATCCGATCATAATCCTTGGCCAGCAGGATTGCCGCAATGATAAAAGTTACCAGGAATCCCCCCAGCAGGGCCAGTTTTTTCAGATATTGCAGGGAACCGGACAGCATGCCCGCCGCTCCTTCCGTCTGCAGATAGTCCATCCATTCCCCCAGCCGCGCCAGCAGCGTGGACTCCAGATATTCCCCGTCGATCCCCAGCACTTCTCCGATGGAGGCGCTTCCTTTCTGAATCAGTTCCTCCAGTTCCTGTTCCACCGCCTCCAGCTGTCCCACCCACTCCGGCAGACTGCCCACAGCCCAGGAAAACAGCACCCATACCAGCACCGCCAGAAGACTTACCCCCAGAAGCAGCAAAAGGACGGCCCCAACCTGACGGTGGATATGAAACTTTGCCTGCAATTTTTTCAGAAACGGGCCGAAGATGGTAACGAACAGCATGGCCACAAGAATGGGGGAGAACAGCGGCGTGAGATATTGCAGAAAAAAATACACCACTGCCGTAAGCAGCAATAGTGTAAGGATTTTACTCTGTCTGATCTTCTCCAGCATACCCACCTCCGCTCTGCGCAGGCCGCCCCCGGGGCTCCGGCGCCTCTTCGGTTAGTATGTGGAAATAGAAACTTTTTATTCGGCCCAGTCCGGGACAATCTCATGGGAAATCTCCCGCCCGGTGACGGGATGCCGCAGCCGGATGCCACAGGCGCACAAAGCCACATGTCGGATGCCCATGCGTCTGCTCTCCTCCAGGCTTTCATGGGTGCCATACTTTCGGTCTCCCAGAATGGGCGTCCCCCCATGGGAAAGCTGACAGCGAATCTGGTGAAAACGGCCTGTTTCAATCATAATGTCCAGGCAGCTGTGGTTTTCCCCGACCGGCCGTCTGACCCGGTATCGCAGCACCGCCTTCCGTGCTCCCGGATCCTGCATGGATACCACCCGGGACAGACTTCCCTCCTTACGCAGATAATCCTCCAGCCGGCCGCTCTCCCGGGAGGGCCGCCCATAGACCAGCGCACAGTAATTCTTCTGCAGAACGCCTTCTGCCAACTGACGGCTCAGCACTGCCGCCGCCTGTTTGCTTCGGGCGAACACCAGCAATCCCTCCACGGGCTGGTCCAGCCGGTGAACAATGCCCAGGTATCCACCGTCCAGATGCTTTTTCAATTCACTGACCACGTCCGGTTCCAGGACACTGGCGGACTGGGTGGCCAAGCCTGCCGGTTTATGGCAGATCAGGATATCCCGGTCCTCATAGACGATCCTTGTTTTCATTCCGTCCTCTCATCCCCCCAGAAAAACAGGGCCACCGTGCCGGGGCCGGTATGACTGCCGATGGTGGTGCCGATATCGTTAATCTCCACCCTGCCCTGCATCCCGGGGAAGGCCGCCTCCACCAAATCCGCCACGGCTCTGGCGTCCTCCATGCAGGCCGACTGGGAGATATAACATTTGCCGCTGTATTCCCCGCCGTTCTGGGCGTGTTCCTTCATCTTATCCACGGTGGCCTGTATCACCTTCCGCTTGGTGCGGACTTTTGCCCTGTTGATCAGCCGCCCCTGGTTATCCACATTCAGCAGAGGACAGATATTCAGCATACTGCCCACAATTCCCGCCGCTTTTGACACCCGGCCGCCCCGGATCAGATAGGTCAGATCACTGGTAAAAAACCAGTGCTGCAGTTTCAGTTTATTATCCTCCGCCCAGTGGTACAACTCCTCCACGCCCATGCCGCCGTCCCGCAGGTCCGCCAGTTTATCCATCAGCAGGCCATAGCCGGAGGAAGCCGCCAGAGAGTCCACCACAAAAATCCTGCGGTCCGGGTATTTTTCCAACAGGGAATCCCTGGCGATCAGGGCGGAATTGATGGTGCCGGAAATACCGCTGGACAGAGTCAGGTGCAGGATGTCTCTGCCCTCTTTCAGAAAACCCTCGAAGTACTGCTCATACTCCTCCACATTGATCTGAGAAGTCCTGGTATCCGCTCCCTGGGCCATGGCCTCATAGAAATCCGAAAGCGGCATGGATTTACCCAGATCATCCATATACTGCTGCCCTGCCAGTTCAAAATGAAAACAAATATAGTGAATATCCCGCTCCCGAAGCTGTTCCTCACGCAGATCCACCGTGGAACTGCAGCTTAAAATATACTCGCTCATCTTAACTCCCCCTCACTTTTCCGGCCTTTCAGCCTGTCTCTCCGCGCCTGCCGGGCCAGTCTGCCCGGACCCTCATGCAGACTGCCTATACCTTGAAACGATATCCCACGCCCCAGATGGTCTCAATATACTGAGGCTTGGCGGTGTCTGCCTCCACCTTCTCCCGGATCTTTTTGATATGCACCGTGACGGTGGCAATATCCCCGATGGAATCCATATCCCAGATTTCCCGGAACAATTCTTCCTTGGTAAACACATGATTGGGATTCTCCGCCAGGAATGTGAGCAGTTCAAACTCCTTGGTGGTAAAGGTCTTTTCCACACCGTCCACATATACCCGGCGGGCCGTCTTGTCAATGCGGATCCCCCGGATTTCCACAATATCGTTCTGAGCCCGCTGGCTGGTCCCCACCAGCCGCTCATACCGGGCCATATGGGCTTTCACCCGGGCCACCAGCTCACTGGGGCTGAAAGGCTTGGTCATATAGTCGTCCGCCCCCAGACCCAGGCCACGGATCTTGTCAATGTCGTCCTTCTTGGCCGAGACCATCAGAATCGGTACATTCTTTTTCTCCCGGATCCGCTTGCATACCTCGAAGCCGTCCATCTCGGGCAGCATCAGGTCCAGAATAATCAAATCATAATCCCCCGTCAGCGCCGCCTGCAGCCCCTGGTCTCCCCGGTTGCAGATATCCACCTGGAAATCGCTGAGTTCCAGATAGTCCTTTTCCAGGTCTGCTATGACCTCCTCGTCCTCGATAATTAATATCCTGCTCATATCTATACCCTGCCTTTCCAATCTGTTCTTAATGTGCCTGCTATTAATGTCCCTGCTCTTGATGTCTTTGCTTTTGATGTCTTTGCTTTTGATGTCTTTGCTTTTGATGTCTTTGCTTTTGATGTCTTTGCTTTTGATGTCTTTGCTCTTAATGTCCCTGCTATTAACGACCGCTCCGCCTGGGATATCACTCGTTTTGCAGTTCCTTATATTTGCGGATCACGAAATGCATGCATGTGCCTTCGCCCTCCCGGCTGGTGGCCCAGATGTAGCCGCCGTGATCCTCAATGATTTTCTTCACGATGGACAAACCGATGCCGCTGCCTCCCTGCAGAGAATTCCTGGAGGCGTCCGTCCGGAAGAAACGTTCAAAGATCCGGCCCAGATCCTTCTGGGCAATTCCCTTACCGTTGTCCTCGATCTCCACCCGCACGGAATCCAGTTCGTCCAGGATCCGAATGTCGATGACCCCCTGCTGTTTGTCCATATACTTCACGCTGTTGCTGATGATATTGTTGATAACCTTTTTCATCTGTTCCGGATCCGCTATGACCAGCGTGTCCTGATCCACCAGATTGGTGTAGTTGAGTTGGATATTCTTGGACTCCAGATCCAGCCCCACCTCCTCCACACAGTCTCCGAAATAATCCGACACATTAATCCGATGGAAATTGTAGGGAACTCTGTGGCTGTCTATGCCGGAGTATGTGGTCAACTCATTGATCAGCCGGTCCATATCATTAGCCTTATTATATATGGTCTTTATATATTTGTCCATCTTTTCCGGCGTGTCCGCCACACCGTCCATAATGCCTTCCACATAGCCCTTGATGGCGGTGATGGGGGTTTTCAGATCATGGGAGATGTTGCTTACCAATTCCCTGTTCTTCTTCTCCTGCTCCGCACTCTCCTCCGTGTTTTCCTTCAGACGCAGCCGCATATCCTCATAATTGCGGTACAGGTCGCCGATCTCACCTCCGGATTTGGTCTGCAGAATATACTCGAAATTGCCCTCCTTGATTTTGGTCATGGCCACGTTCAGTTCGTTGACGGGCCGGAACACCTCTTTGTGGATCCACTGGGTCAGCATAAGACTGGTGAAAATCAGAATCAGCACAATGGCGATTAACATGTCAATCAGCAGCCGACGGGAAATCAGGGAATTGATCTTCATGACCACAAACAGGCTGCCCTCCGAACCGTCCCTGAAACGAAAGTCAATCTGCTTCACATATTTATCCATCTCGCTGAAATAAAAACCCGTGCCCTCCTCCAGGTCTCCCTCGCCGAATTCGGGAAGCAGCGGGAAAATCTGTTCAGCCGCCTCCTGATTGCCCGCATAATATATCTCGTTATTCCTGCGCACCAGCAGGTAGGCGGATTTGGAATGGAGCAGGCCTCCCATTTTCTCCAGATAGTTTCGGTCCTCCAGCAGGGACACGTCCAATTCCGCCTGGGCGGATAACTGCTGGTAGACACTGTCCGCATGGCCGGTAAAATTCCCCACCGATTCCGATATCATGGCAAAGTCCAGATTCTGGATACTCACTCCCGGCTGGGCATTCATCAGATAGACGCCGATAACGCAGAAAGCCAGAGCCGTCAGCAGCAACGGCAGAAAAACGATGGTGGCAAAAGTAACTTTAAGCCTTGTTTTAAACTTCATAATATCCCCCAGACGGACCCGGACCGGCAGCCGTTTTTCCATATGCCCTGCCGTCCCGGGCACAAGCCGTTCTTAATGATAATTCAGTATATCATATATCTTTCGCCAATGTGTAAAAACATACGAATATGTTCATAAAAAAAATCTAAAGTTTAAAAATATTCTTGACATTCTGGCAAAATTTGTTATACTAAAACAGTAATCGTTACTAATATTGATTTGGAGGAGAGCCGACATGGCGCTGAAATATAGCAGACAGCGGGAAATGATTAAGGATTTCCTCATGGGACGTCGCGATCATCCCACGGCAGATATGGTTTACAGCAATGTAAAGCGGCAGAATCCGAACATCAGCCTGGGCACAGTATACCGCAACCTGACTCTGCTGGCGGACATGGGTGAGATCCGCAGACTGAGGCTGGGTGATGGAACGGACCATTTCGACGGAGACACCTCTCCCCACTATCACTTCATCTGTAACACATGCGGCTGTGTGCAGGACTTACAGATGGACAGTCTCGATGGCATCCTGAATCTGGCAAGGCAGCGTTTCAGCGGGCAGATTACGGGGCATATGACCTATTTTTACGGAGTCTGCGCCGACTGTTCCCAAAGGAGCGAAGATAAGGGGCCGGAGGGAAACGATTACATCCGAGAGTAGTCCCACCTGTACGTATGGGGAGAACCGGCGCAGTTCGGGACGGATTCGGCGTTTTACAGGGGTTACACAATAATTTTATCATAAAGGAGAGAAAAAGTATGAAGTATGTATGTCAGGTATGTGGTTATGTTCATGAAGGGGATAATCCCCCTGAGAAATGCCCTCAGTGCGGCGTGGATTCTTCCAAGTTCACCGCGCAGAACGAGGAGAGGTCCTGGGCGGCTGAGCATGTGGTAGGCGTGGCGCAGGGCGTAAGAGAGGATATCATTGAGGATCTGCGCGCTAACTTTAACGGGGAGTGCTCCGAAGTCGGCATGTATCTGGCCATGGCCAGAGTAGCGTTCCGTGAGGGATATCCGGAAATCGGCATGTACTGGGAAAAAGCTGCTTATGAAGAGGCCGAGCACGCCGCTAAGTTTGCGGAACTGCTGGGCGAGGTAGTGACCGACTCCACCAAGAAGAATCTGGAGATGAGGGTTGCCGCAGAGAACGGCGCCACCGCAGGCAAGACCGACCTGGCCAAGAGAGCCAAGGAACTGGGCCTGGATGCCATTCACGACACCGTTCATGAAATGGCCCGTGACGAGGCTAGACACGGAAAAGCATTTGAGGGTCTGTTAAAGAGATACTTCGGCTAATCAGAGATTATGTAATATCAATATTTTTGAAGATTTAAGGGTATGTTGGAGCAATCTGACATACCCTTATTTTTCTGCAAGCGATTGTGTCTGGATGTGGGTTTAAAAAAGAGAGAAGCATTGGAATTTATTTATAACTTTCTAATTGGAAAAAACATATAATTCTTCCCTGTCTGTGGACAAGTAAAATCGTGGACTGCTCCTACTAATGGAATAGCATTATCTTCCAAATATTTTATTGCCTCTGAAAAGGTAGAATTATTTTCACATTCTATATAAATATATTCATAGCCAGGAATAATCCATTTTGTCCAACCGTTGGGGGCTTCTGCATTCTCGTTGCACTCTACCCCAGCAAGATAAAGTCCTTTGTTGAAATCTTCCCACGGATTGAATGAGTGCGAGAAATCAGACATAGCACCCCATATACCACTGATATTTCCATTCTCATCTTTCTTAGCTAAATGTTGAACTTCTCCAAAGTGAGAATTTGCATCAACCCATAATCTTTGAATAAAGCCCTCTCCGTCTAAAGTTGAACCCACTTTTCCTATCACAGCAAAAGACTCCTTTACACACCTTTCAACTTTCATATTTTCCTCCCACAAATTACCGATCATTGCTGAATAAATTGATTCCCCTGATGGTCGGAACGCTCCTCCCGTATGATTCCGATGTTTTCCTCCATTTTGTCATTGTTGAGATATAGCAGACGGAAATGTTCTCTGGGAATAAGAGCATACAATCTTTGATAAAACGAAAGGATATCCTCGTTGCTCATCTGCTGAAACAACATCAATTCCTCCACAATATTTTGGAGAAAGGCGCATTCAAACAGGTATCCGCTCTCACGAAACCGCCGATATCTGGAAAAGATAATCCGTTCCAACTCCTCCGGCGTTTTCCTGCCGTTATATATCTCATATTGCTCCAGATCCTTGTGAAAGCCCGGTATGTCCGTGAGAATTTTAGTGTAAGCCACAATATAGCGCTCTCCCTCCCGGCAGGCCTCTTCCTCAATCTCCCTGCGAAGAGGGGCGTACCGTTCCAACACACTGGCATACTGCTCCCCGTCCATCCAGGCGCACCATGCCAGATCTACCGGGGAATAGTCCCCCTCCCGGCAAACCCGGTACTCCGGCCTGCGCCGGGCAATCTCTGACAGCAGGGTGGATTTTCCCATGCCCTGTATTCCCTCAATATAAATATTTTCCATATTCTATTCCAAAATTCTTTACACTGCTTATACTTTGAGACGGAACTTGGACACCAGCCCTTTCAGCATGGCGGCCTGCCCGGACAACTCTTCGCTGGCGGCAGCGCTTTCCTCCGCCGTGGCCACATTGTTCTGCACTACCATGGAAATCTGATTGATTCCCTGGGTGATGTCGTTGGCCTTCTGAGCCCCCTGGGACAGGGTGACGGCGCCGTTGGAAACCTGCTGCGCCCCTGCCGCCACATCCTGGGACGCCGCCTGCAGCTGCCCCATGGCTCCGTTCAGTTCCACGGAAATCGCCTCCAGAGAATCTTTTATTTTCGCAAATTCACCCATATATTCGTTTTCCAGTGTAAATGCCAGATTTCATCACACCAGTCCCAGCCCCCGCAGCAGTGCCACCGCCCCGAAGATCACTCCGGCGGAAAGCAAAGTGGTCCAGACCACCAGCTGCCCCGCAAGCTGCCCGTCATTGTCCATTTCTTCGGCCATGACGGCGCTGGCCACCGCCGCAGGCGTGGCAAACAGGGAGATCAGGGCGGCAAAGATGCCGTTGTCAAACTGCAGAATCCCCCATCCCTGAAGCAGCACGGCCCCTCCGATGCCCAGCAGAGGAGCCAGGAACAGCCGCCCCAGCACCCCCAGCCTAATCTGTTTTCTAAGGCTCCTGACGCTGTTTATCTCAAACTGCCCTCCCAGCACCAACAGGGCCACGGGGGTGGAGGCCCTGGCAAGATACTCCAGAGCCGTGCCCACAAAAGTGCATTTCCCCAAAAAAGCAGTTACACCTGGAGACATCTGGCCGACCAGGGGCTTGAGCAGCACCCATCCGATGCCCGCCAGCACACCGATGATCAGAGGATTGCGCAGAATCCCTTTCACCGCTGCTCCCACGCGCCCCTGTACATCCGCTTCGGACTCCCGCCCCACATACACTGTCAAAGCCACCACGGACAATACATTAAACAAAGGAATGGTGAAAGCGGACAAAAGGGCCACGGCCTGTACCCCTCTTTCCCCCGCCATAAGCTGGGCCAGAGGAACCCCCACCAGAGCAAAATTGGAGCGGAATACCCCCTGCAGCAGCACTCCCTTCTGACGGCGGTCCGGCGTCATGCCGGCGAAGAGCAGTCCCAGGGCAAAGAGCAGAGCCACCACTGCCAGGACATACAGTACCGCGTCCCATTTCAGTTCCGAAAAACTATCCAGTTCTGCCAGGTTGGTAAACAGAAGCACCGGCAACAGAACGCGGAATACCGTCTTGTTGCCGATTCTGAGAAATTCCCCGGTGAAAAATCCCCGGGTTTTGAGAAAATACCCCAATGCCGCCAACAGAATCACCGGCAGTATGGAATTCGTCGCAAACAGCAGGATTGAAAGCAGGTCCATATTTTCTTCTTCCCTTTAATATAAGAAATTCGGATACACCGGCACCGGCATGCCATGGTCACATCAGGGGCGCAACCACCTTCATGACACATCCCAGCAGCCTCCGGGTCCAGGGCTCCTCTTTCAGCGTCTCATGGGTCACGGCGCGGCACTGGGTCAGAGTGGCCTGATAATCCGCCTCCATGTCCGCCAGACAGGGCACGCCGTATAGATAGGCGGCGCACTCAAAATGATGATACAGGCTGCGGTAATCCAGATTGATGGTTCCCACCACCCCCTCCCGGTCATCGCTGACAAACACTTTGGCATGTACAAAACCCGGGCTGTACTCATAGATTTTTACTCCGGAATCCAGCAGGGAGCGGTAGTGGGTCTTGGCCAGGGCATAGGCCGTTTTCTTATCCGGGATACCGGGCAGAATCAGTTTCACGTCCACTCCCCGCTCCGCCGCGAATTTCAGCGCCGTCTCCATCTCTCCGTCCAGGATCAGATAGGGCGTCATAATATGCACATATTTTCGGGCACGGTTCAGGATATCCATATACACCCTCTCCCCCACCAGATCGTCATCCAGAGGGCAGTCGCCGTAGGGCATCACATAGCCGGAAGCGTCCTTCTGGGGCACGGCAGGATATTCCAGGAATCTGTCAAACTCCAGTTCCTTCTCCTCCATCCCCCACATCTCCAGAAACATCAGGGCAAAACTCCTGGCCGCCTCCCCCTGGAGCATCACTGCCGTATCCTTCCAGTGACCATGCTTCTTTCTGTGATTGATATACTCATCCGCCAGATTAACCCCTCCCGTGAATGCCGTATGGCCGTCGATCACCAGAATCTTGCGGTGGTCGCGGTAATTGTAATGGGTGGATACGAAAGGGGTGAGGGGCGCAAACATCTTGCATTTGATGCCCAGCTTCTGCAGGCGCTTCGGATAATTGTGAGACAGAGTGGTGAACTCGCAGGTACCGTCATACATAACGCGGACCTCCACTCCCTCCGCCGCTTTTCGGGCCAGTATCTCCAGTACCTTGCCCCACATCAGACCCTCGTCCACAATAAAATATTCCAGAAAAATATAGTGGCGCGCCTGTTCCAGCTGCCGCAGCATCTCCTCCCATTTTTTCTCCCCCACGGGAAAATAGGTCACTGCAGTGTTCTCAAACACCGGGTAGCAGCCGCTTCTCTCCACATAGCGCACCAGCGCCGCCGCACCGGCATCTTCCTGTTCCAGCCTGCGCATGGCCTCCGGCTCCTGGCAAATACATCCCCTGGCCTGGGCGGCAATCTGGTTCACCCGGCCTTTGATCAGGCGGTGTCCCACCTCGCTCTTGGTAAACCAAAGCAGAAAC
>Ga0224742_10016_pt1 | contig 33957 bp, 31 predicted proteins | sample LIM_E_Water_Neg_FD_161631 | JGI IMG/M metagenome (GOLD analysis project Ga0224742, IMG submission 161631) | Enriched cells from gastrointestinal tract of the lab mouse from Pacific Northwest National Laboratory (PNNL), Richland, Washington... | ecosystem: Host-associated > Mammals > Digestive...
GCCTGGCATTGGCACACACGGGGCATACTTCCCGGTCCGTCAGGGTATAGCACTCTCTGCAGTATCTCACGTTTTCCTTGGCCTCCACGATGGTCTGGGCCAGGCGGCCCACCTTATCTTTGGGCATATTAATCAGATGAAACGCAAGACGCTGGGCGGATTTGCCGCCGATCCCCGGCAGCGCCGCCAATTCCTCTATTAACTTGTTGATATAGCCGCTGTACAATTCCATCAGAACGGGAAGCCTCCCAGACCCCCGGTCATCTTGCCCATCATTGCCTCATTGGCCTCGTCCGCCTGCTTCAGCGCCTCGTTGGTCGCCGCCACAATCAGATCCTGCAGCATCTCGATATCCTCCGGATCCACCACTTCCTCTGTGAGTTTCACCTTCAGAACTTCTTTCTTGCCGGACACCGTGACCTCCACCGCGCCGCCCCCGGCAGAAGCTGTAAACTCCCTGGTCTCCAGTTCTTTCTGTCCTTCCTCCATCTGACGCTGCATGCGCTGCGCCTGCTTCATCAGATTGTTCATATTGCCCGGCATCATGCCGCCGGGGAAGCCTCCTCGTTTTGCCATAACTGCCTCCTGTTTTATTCTTCTTCCTCAATCTCCATATTGACGCCGGGAATCCCCCTGCGAAGGTCATAATAATTTTCTTCGGCCTCCTGCCGGTCCCTCGCCACCTGAATGTCAACTTCTATCTCCTTGCCGATATAGCCTCCGATCAGGTTCTGGAGCTGCTCCCTGTTCTGGGGATGCTGGGTAAAATAGTCCGATGCCACTCCGTCCTCAAGCACCAGCATCAGCCGGTTATCCCCGCCCAGACTGGGGATGGCATCTTTCAAATATATTTTCATTGGATTGCCGGCACTGCCCAGGATGGCAGACCAATGGCTGACCACTTCCTGCACATCATCGGGAACGGCCGGAGGCCGGGGGGGCGTAACACCTGATTTTACCCCCTGTCCCTGGGCGGATGCAGCAGTCTCCTGACTCGCCCCATATCCTCCGGGCAGCACGGCCACGCCGTTCTCCACCTTTTCCTCCACATCCCGGATTCGGTCCAGAAGCGCCTCCTGAGAAGTCTCCATGCTGGGTCGGCACAGCTTAATCAAAGCGATCTCCACCAGAATCCGCTTTTGGCTGGCATACCGAATCTGTCCGGACAGTTCCGAGAAAATACGGATGTAACGGATAATTCGGTTCATATCCATCAGCGCCGCCTCTTCCTTGAGCCGGGCCAGATTGTCCGAGGACATGTCAATCACGTCCTCCAGATTGTCCGAGGACTGTACCAGCAGCAGATTCCGCATATACCAGGTAAAATCCGTCACAAACTGGGTCAGTTCCCTGCCCTGCATGACAATCTCCTCCAGAAGCTGCACGCATCCCAGCACATCCTGCTCCAGCACACAGCGCAGCAGACGGCTGAACACCTCCGTGTCCACCGCCCCCAGCACGTCCAACACCTTGTCATAGGTGAGTTCGTTGCCCAGATGAAAGGCGATACACTGATCCAGCAGACTCAGGGCGTCCCGCATGGAACCGTCCGCCGCCTTGGCGATATAGCGCAGCGCCTTTTCCTCCACCTGCACCTGCTCCACCTCCGTAAGCTGCCGCATCCGGGCAGCGATGGTGTCGATGGTAATACGTTTGAAATCATAGCGCTGGCATCGGGACAATATGGTAATGGGCAGTTTGTGTACTTCCGTAGTAGCCAGAATGAAAAATCACATAGGAAGGAGGTTCCTCCAGGGTCTTGAGCAGGGCGTTGAACGCACCTATGGACAACATATGCACCTCGTCAATGATATAGACCTTGTACTTCCCCTCCGCCGGAGAGTAGGATACCTCCTCTACGATCTCGCGAATATTGTCCACACCGTTATTGGAGGCGGCATCAATCTCAATCACGTTCATGCTGGCTCCGGCCGCAATGGCCCGGCATATGCGGCATTCCCCGCAGGGGCCCTCATGGGTGGGGTTCTCACAGTTCACCGTCCGGGCAAAGATCTTGGCCACCGTGGTCTTACCCGTCCCCCGGGTCCCGGTGAACAGGTAAGCATGTCCGATGCGGCCTGCCCGAATCTGGTTTTTTAAAGTTGTTACAATATGGTCCTGCCCCTTTACGTCCTCAAAAGTGTCGGGGCGGAACTTACGATATAAAGCGGTATACGACATTGATTAATCTCCAAAACTGATGCCCAGCAGCTTGGCCTCTTTTACGATGGCCGCGTCGGGAGCCACGGTTTTCAGCTTGCCTGCCACTTCCTCCAGGGGTACGCGCACAATCTCCCTGTTCTTATAGCCCACCATAAAGCCATACTGGCCGTCCAGAATCATCTTGCCTGCCTCCGCGCCCAGACGGCTGGCAAATACCCTGTCGTAAGGGCAGGGGCTGCCGCCCCGCTGCATATGGCCGGGAACGGTCACCCGGACCTCCCGCCCTGTTTTTTCCTGGATCTTGGCGGCCACCTCATAAGAAACGGAAGGATAAGGATATTTTTCCATCTTTTTCTTGTATTCTTTCTTGGAAAGTTTCGCGTCCTCTCTGGAGATAGCTCCCTCGGCCACCGCAATAATGGTAAAGCGGCTGCCGTTCTTGTCCCTCTCCTCAATCTTGTCAATCACTTTGTCGATGTCATAGGGAATCTCCGGCAGCAAAATAATATCCGCGCCGCCGGCCATGCCTGCGTTCAGCGTCAGCCAGCCCACCTTGTGGCCCATCACCTCCACGATGAACACACGCCCATGAGAGGCGGCTGTGGTGTGGATGCAGTCGATGGCGTCCGTGGCGATATTCACGGCGCTCTGGAAGCCGAAAGTCATATCCGTGCCCCAGAGGTCGTTGTCAATGGTCTTGGGCAGCGTTACCACATTCAATCCCTCTTCCCGGAGCAGATTGGCCGTCTTGTGGGTACCGTTGCCGCCCAGAATCACCAGGCAGTCCAGCTGTAATTTATGGTAAGTCTGCTTCATGGATTCCACTTTGTCCACGCCGTTTTCATCCGGATCATGGATGGTTTTGAAAGGGGTGCGGGAAGTGCCCAGAATCGTGCCGCCCTTGGTCAGGATGCCGGAAAAGTCCCTGCCGGTCAGCATCTGAAAACGACTGTAGATCAACCCCTTATAGCCATCGAGGAAGCCGTATATTTCCACCTTCTCCTTGGAATTCGCCAGGGTCTTGACAACACCCCTCATGGCGGCGTTCAGCGCCTGACAGTCGCCGCCGCTTGTCAACATGCCGATTCTCTTCATGTCCCATTCCTCCGTCACTCTCTGATTAATAGTTATAATTGATACTGCCTTATATGGGTCAACAGGCTCATTATACCCCAATTCCGCCTCCCAAACAAGACTTATTGGAAAAATATCACTTGCCAAACGGCCCGTTATACTATAGAATAGGAAGAGTAAAATACGGAGCCGTATCGAAGCGGTCATAACGGGGCGCACTCGAAATGCGTTTGCCCTCCGGGGCACGAGGGTTCGAATCCCTCCGGCTCCGCTGTCAAAAGCCTTGATTTTCAAGGCTTTTATTCTGGATGTTTTTCAATTTTGCATTTATACTTCCATTTCATACAGCGCCAGCGATTTTCCATTGCTGTAATCAATAATATCAACAATCTTAAATCCCGTCCTTAAATATATTTTTCTAACAACTTTTTCATCAAGTCCGGTGTCTAAGCGTATGTATTTTACACCATTCTTCCTACATTCTGTCCTTATTGCTTCAACAATGGATTTTGTCATTCCCCGGTGCGCAAATTCCCGCCTGACACATAATTTATGTAAGTATACAGCTTCGTTGGACGGCCTGTTTCTCCAATATGTTACATTACTATTTTGAAGAATAAACGCACAGGAAGTTTTATCATTTACTTTTCCTATACAAAAATTTTGTGGTTTGGCTTCTTCGGTAATCAATTCTTCCGGTGTCAGCCACTCGTCCCGCCAAACTTTAAATCCTTTGTTTCTGGCCCATTCTGCCACCTCTTTCATTACAGCGATTGCCTCATGGACTTTATTATAACAGATTTCAATATTTTCCATAGTCTCAACCTCAAAAATCCTGCTATATCATTCTGTACTTTCCAATTATATCACAATTCCAGAAACGCGGAAATAATGAGTTTTCCAACAATGTATCCCGCTCAAAACAGTGTATATAGAAAATAGGGCTGTCGCAAAACAGCAAGTATATACAAAATATGGTATAAACAACGGAAATTTCATCCATATATTGCATATAAGCTGCATTTTGCGACAGCCCCATTCCAGGCACCCGGCTCAAAATAACTCTTTATTTTTGATCCTGATCCTCTTTATTTTTATCCTTCCTGGTCGCCCCCTGGTAAATCAGCATAGTACAAGCCGCCAGTATTGCGCCATTTGATATGGAATCCGAATTAATGCCGTTCACATTGCAGATTATACTGATGACTATAAAAATAATGAGTACGATTGTTGTGACGGCGACTCCTTTTAAAATTTGTTTCATAACTTCCTGTCTCCTTCCAAAACAAATATTTATTTTAGAACAGCATACCAGAAAAAACAGCAATTCCCTCAAAGCTGTCATAAAATGCCCAGATTCATGAATAAGCGCGTTTTTTCCCAGCAAAGCACGCATTTATTCATCATTTACGCCAGACAGCGCTTGATACGGAGAAACAAATACAGTATAATCGTGTGAGTAAGCCTTGAAAGGAAGGGTCTATAAAATGTTTCTGTCTTTTTTTCAGCTTTCCCTCGGCATTCGTAATGTATGGCCTCAGCGCATGAGCCTGAAAGCGTTTATATTGCTTTACATACTGCTGTTGCTTGCCGGAATGCCGGTAACGCTCCTGGCCTGTATCCCTTACGGTCTGTTCGGCATTCTGGTGGCCGTTTGCATTTACGGATTGGTTATCTGCCGGGATACCGCATCCCAGAATGTCTGCATGGGCATGATTGGATCTGTGCTTACCGTCGTGGTAGATAATTTGCTCACCCTTCTTATAGATATGTTCATTTCCCCTGACCGTATCCAATCGGACGTTTTTTCCTTGGGGCTTATGCTGGTTCGCCTTTTGATGTTTTACTTTATTACATTGTTTTGCGGCAAAATACTCAAAAAAATATTACTGTCAGGCAAAGGGGGGTTACGCCTTCAGCAAACCTGGTATATGATTGACGCCGCACTGCTGCTCCTCATAACCATCTATTTGTTTGATAATTTAATTAAGGGGCAAAACGACTCTATCGGCAAAATGATCTATAATAATGCCTTACATATTGCAGGATATCTGCTCGTTATGCTTTTTTTGCTTCTGGCTATGCGCCGTTCCTATCAGGAACAGATACAGACAGAAGCAAAGAAAAAAGCCCTGCAGGATTTACAGGACTACACCCACAATTTAGAGGCCATGTATAACGGGCTGCGCTCCTTTAAGCATGATTACATTAACATTTTGCTCTCCATATCCGGCTACATTGAGAATTGCGATATGAACGAACTAAAGAACTATTTTGAAAATAAAATCTTCCCCACAAAACATCTGATTGACCAGGGGGACTACAAACTGAATCAACTCAGTAATATCGGGGTGTTGGAAATCAAAAGCCTGCTCTCCGCAAAAATGATTTACGCCCATGAATCAGGAATTGATGTCACAATAGATATTCCCGACAGAGTGGATCGTTTTCTGATCGACACCGTAGACCTTGCCAGAATACTGGGAATCTTTTTAGACAATGCCATTGAAGCCACACTGGAGACGGAGCAGCCGCAAATAGGCTTAAATATCCTTCGGAATAAGGCCGGTGTGTCAATCATCATTAGCAATCGCTTTCAGGATAATGGCGTGGCGCTGCACAGGCTGAAGCAAAAAGGCTTCAGCACTAAAATAGGGCATCCGGGAATCGGGCTTTCCAATGCGCAAAAAATCATCCATTCATATGATAATGTAATACTGGAAACAACCATGCACTCCGATTGTTTCGTACAGCATATGGAACTTGAAGGCAGAGAGGAGTAACAGAAATATGCTGGACATCTTTGTGTGCGAGGATAATGAAGTACAGCGGCGAACCATTGTACAGATCATTCAAAATACCGTGTTGATAGAGGAACTGGATATGCAGCTTGTTTTAGACGCAGGAGATCCTTATATACTGCTGGAAAGGGTCAAGACCAGCCAGAACACTGGTATTTATTTTCTTGATATCGACCTGGGCAGCAATATGAACGGACTGAAACTGGCCCAGCAAATCAGATTGTATGACCCCCGGGGGTTCATCATATTCGTAACTGCCCATTGTGAACTAAGCTATATGACCTTTCAGTATCGGGTAGAGGCCATGGACTTTGTATTAAAAGACAATCCTGCCGAAGCGAAAGTGAAAATCAGGGAATGTCTGTTAAATGCAATGGAACGCTATACACTCCAGACCAACAGAACGCACAAAGTCTATACCATAGAAATCAACGGACGAAAAATCAGCGTAGACTACGATGATATTCTCTTTTTTGAAACATCCGGTAATATCCATAAACTGATCCTCCATGGGAAAGACCGCCAAATAGAATTTTCCGGTACCATGAAGGAACTGGCAGACACATTAGGCAGTGACTTTGTGCGCTGCCATCGTTCCTTTCTGGTAAATAAGAAAAACATAAAAGAAGTAGACGCAAAAAACCGAATCCTCTATTTTGCCAACGGAGAAACATGCCTGATTTCCACACGCATGATGAAAGAACTCTAAAAGGGAAAACGGTTGTCAGTCTATCTTCAAAATCAGTTCCAGTACTCTCCGGGCGCAGACTTCCATCTCACTGCGGTTAAGGACTCCCGCTTCCATGGCCTCCAGAAGCCTTTCCGGGAAGCCGCTGGCCATCTTCATATCATTGCCCGCTATTACTTCTTTGTAGTGTTCTCCCTTCGTCCACCAATCCGTGGTCACCATGCCCTCAAAGCCCCACTCATCCCGCAGAATGTTCTCCAACAGTTCCTGGTTCTCGGAAGCCCTGCGGCCGTTGATGATATTGTAGGAGGACATAATACTCCAGGGCTTTTCCTCTTTAACAATGAGTTCAAATGCTTTCAGATAAATCTCCCGAATAGCCCGTTCCGACGCCCGAGAATCGCTGTCCCTGCGGTTGGTCTCCTTGTTGTTCAGAGCAAAATGCTTCACCGTAGCCGCCACATGGTTGGCCTGGATGCCCCGTACCATACCCCCCGCCATCCTGGCCGTCAGCAGGGGATCCTCCGAATAATATTCAAAGTTCCTGCCGCACAGGGGACTTCTGTGGATATTCACCGCCGGCGTCAGCCATGCACCAATATTGTTCTCCTTTACTTCCGCACCGCCAGCCTCTCCCACCCGCTGCGCCAGCTCCGGGTTCCAGGTACATGCCAGCAGCGTAGCGCAGGGCCAGGCGGTGGTGCATACGCCGCACTGGGGTGCAATCCGCAGACCGGCAGGCCCGTCCGCCGTCATGATATTGGGAATGCCGTACTCCGGCAGATTGCCGTAACCGAAGGTATTGGCCACCCCTGTGTTAGGCTGTCCCCCCAGCAGCCGGGCCAGATCCCCGTCGGATAATTGGGCCAGAAATTCCTCCATGGAGACAATTCCCTCCGCCAGTTCTGTCAGGGTATATATTTTCTTCTGCTGCCCCCATAACTTATAGCGGTCCCGGAATGGAGTCACCGGAGCCACGCCGTCGGCTTCTTCTTCCGTCTGACGCTTCAGAACATTGGCGTCCGTATCCACGGGTTCGCCCGCCGGGAGCGCCTCATAGCTGCCATCCGACAACATCCTCTTTTCCAGCTGAACCGGCGCCATTTGGGTCTGGCACTGCTCCGTGACCACATCCTCCTTCAGATCCAGGCAGAAGTCCGTCTGAACGGTGTCTCTGACGGAAGTTCCCACATAAAAATGATAGCAGCCCCTTTCCAGTACATAGGCAGCCCGGGCCACTTTGCCCAGATCATCGTAGGAGGCCATGGCGCTCACCGGAAAAGACAGCGTCACTCGCTGGGTCTCTCCCGGCTGCAGCAGCCTGGTCTTGCAGAAAGCCGCCAACTCCCTGGCCGGCTTTCCCAGCCTGCCCTGGGGAGCGCTGTAATAGACCTGCACCACTTCCCGGCCCGCCGGGCCGCCCACATTGCACACCTCCAGGTTGATCCAAATATCTTCCCCCCTCTTTTCCGCCACGGGTGGGGACAGGGCAAAGGAAGTGTAGGACAGCCCGAAGCCAAAGGGATAATTTACTTTTTCCGCCGCCCCCGGTATGGTCTCAAAATAACGATATCCCACATAGATATCGTCGGTGTAGTCCACATACCCCTCCGACTCATGGAAATTGTATGTGGAGGGATAGTCCTCCAGCCGCCGGGCAAAGGTGTCGGACAGCTTGCCGCTGGGATTGCCCCTGCCGGTCAGCAGTTCCGCCGCCGCAAGACCTCCCTCCATACCTCCCTGCCAGGCCATGAGCACCGACTGGATCCTGTCATCCCGGGCAAACCAGTCCGTATCCACCATCCCACCCACGTTCATCACTATGACTACTTTTTCAAAAGCCGCTTTCACCGTGTCAATCAGGCTCTTCTCGGCCCGGGACAGGTAAAAGTCTCCCTCCTCAAAGAGATCGGCAGACTGATTGGTCATATTTTCGTCACTGCCTGTCAGATGCTGCTCCTTCGCCTCTTTGACACTCCTGTCCCAGCCCTCTCCCGAAAAACGGCACAGAGAGATAACCGCCGTATCCGTGAAAGCCCTGGCTCTCTTCAGCAGTTCCCCGGGAACCTGAGGCTCTGCCGTCATCCCCGGCACTCTCCCCTTTGCATATTGCTCTTTCACATTGTCTCTGTAAAAGCAGGCCAGTTCTTCAAAAATGCTGACTGCATCCCCCAATTCCCGGAAGCCTTCGTAGAGATTGCGGGTGTAGGACACAGTCACATCGCCGCTCCCTCCGCCCCCTTTCACATAATCAAAGGTGGCTTTGCCGAACAGAGCAATCTTTGTCCCCTTTCCCAGAGGCAGCACAGGGCCCTCATTTTTGAGAAGCACCATGCCCTCTTTGGCGGCATCTTTCGAAAGTTCAATATGTTCCCGGCAGGCCGTAACCCTGCGGCCCTCTTTTCCCAGCGGCAGCACCGGCTGGTATTTTGCTCTCGCCCATCTCTCCATGTCCCAATCCCTTTCCTTATATAGAATTTGTTCCGATAATTGCGAAATCCCCTTTCCGGTTTGCCCCTTTCACAATTCTTCGGATCATGCCTCAGATATAGATATTATAACGAATTCCGGACACAAGTTCAACAGCAATCGAAAGACAACCATCCCCGGAACATTGCCGAAACATCCCCCACTCCCTGTTGCCTTTCCCCCTGGACAAACGGAGGGCATTATTCCGAGAGTGCGGTCGCTGCCGCATCCTGTGTGGTTTAATAGATAAACTCTTATCTCTCGAAACAATTTTAATGATATTTTGCTTTATGTTTCGGGGACTGACAATGGCTCTGTATGGTACACCGATAAGGTCGGCATCCGAAAACATGACTCCGGCACTGACCTTGCGGTCATCAAAAATGACTTCCACACCTTTGTCTTGCAGCTTTTCATACAACTTGTCGGCATAAGTCTGAATCTCGGCATCATCGGCACGAACAGCACAGAGGTGTACCTGCCACGGTGCGACCGCCAAAGGCCATATGGGACCGTAGTCATCATGGTGAGCCTCGCAGATAGAAGCGGCAAGTCTGCCGACACCAATACCATAGCATCCCATAACCGGATATTGCGCGTCTTGCAAGAAGTCTTTTCATCACAATTCAGGAACTCACAAACGTCCTCAATGTTATGAATGTTCGGACTGTTAGCATCGGTGTTGTATGTTGTATTTCAATTAGTTTACCATACCTATTCATTTTGTGTTATAATATTTTATATAATTTTGTTTCCCTTATTCAGGTTCATAATGCTATTGAATATTTCCCATAAATGTTGTGTTTTACATTGTCAGGAGGTTTATTGTATGTTTAAAGAAATATCATTCCCTGAACATGAATATGAGTCAATCCAAAATTATTTAAACAAGTTAGGGTATTGTTATACCACGAGGGTATATAAAGAAATGGGGAAATATAAAGTTGGGGAATTATATACTGCCCCATGGGGGGATGTGTTGAAAATAGACGAAGTTAAAACATACTGGAAAGTATCAGATCGCCCTTTCTATGATGAAATGAATGATGACGAAAAGATAGAAATCCGTAAATATTCCGAGGATATAGGGTTGCCATATGAATTTATAAAATTTTCCAGAAGTACAGTATGATTATGTTAAAACGACAACAAATTCCTGTTCTCTAAGCTGTTAAGTGCGTGCAAAATCGACAATCATATGCAGGAATATACATAATACTTCAAATTTAATGCAGTAGGAACACTTTTCCGAAAAGGGAGAAAAATATTGAGGGAAAATCTATGGAATACAAATATTGTGAGAACGGAAATTTTGAGGATTTAGCCAGCGGCAGAGTCATATATGGGACGCCAGGCGTTCCCAACTTCCCAGTGAGACTGGGAAACGAGATCTACCGGCGATGCGTTGAATACCTTTCGGGAAAAAAACCTTCACGGTATATGATCCCTGCTGCGGAGGAGGATATCTGCTGACTGTGCTGGGCTTTGGCAATTCCAACATCACAAGGCTCCTGGCCAGCGATATCAGCGAAGATATGGTCTCTCTCACCGTCAGGAACCTGGCCCTGCTGACCCGGCAGGGATTAGACGCGCGGGAACGGGAACTGAAAGAATACTTTGGGCAATACCAGAAGCCCTCCCACAGGGAAGCCCTTGACAGCCTGGCCCGGCTTCGTAACAGCCTTTGCCACGATGTGGAGTCCCTGGCCTTTACGGCAGACTGCACCGGGATAATTCCTCTAGCGGAGACGCCGGACATTATCATTACTGATGTTCCTTACGGCAATCTGGCCATGTGGGAGAGCAGCGAAAAGGATTCCCTCAGGGAAATGTACCTGCAGCTCTCAAAGATCGCCCACCCTCATACCATTCTTGCCGTCATAATGGACAAAGGGCAAAAATACCAGGGGGATGCCTGGGTTCGTCTGGAAAGACAGATGATCGGCAAGCGGAAATTCGAAATCTACCGTCTGAGATAGCTGGGACTCTGTTATATATGAAAGCATTTCTGAATGGTTTTCTGCTTTCCCAACACCAGAATGGATTTTTCCCGATGGAGCACAGTGTTGGGAACAATGTCCATATTCAGCTTGCCCCCTTCCCGGACGCCCAATATATTGATGCCGTATTTCTTGCGGATATCCAGTTCCAGGATGGTTTTGCCGTGCCAGTGGTCGGGAATGGTGAGTTCATAGATGGAACACTCACCGTCCAGTTGAATATAATCCAGGATGTGATCTGAGGTACAGCGGATCGCCGTCCAGGCCGCGAGCTGCTTTTCCGGGTAAACCACCTCATCCGCACCGTTGCGCAGCAGGAATTTTTCCTGCACCCCCCGGGAAGCCCTGGCGATCACCTTCTTGGCCCCCAGTTCGCTGAGCAGAGAAACCGTCTCCAGAGAACTCTGAAAATCATCCCCAATGGTCACGATGCACACATCATAATTGCGGATTCCCAGGCTGGAGAGAAATTCCTGGCTGGTGCTGTCGCCGATCTGGGCATTGGTCACAAAGGACAGCACGCCGTTGACCCTCTCCTCGTCATGGTCCACCGCCATGACCTGATAATCCATATCGTTGAGTTTCATGGCAATATGCTTGCCAAATCTTCCAAGCCCAATCAACAATACTGATCTCATATTTCCTCCATTTGAGTACCGCATCTCTCCTGCAGTACACATGACTCTTGATTCATATATGGCCGCTCATGCGTCCCTATATGAATCAGTGCGCTTCCGAAGATATGCTGTTTTTGAGTTCCGCATCTCTCCTGCAGCACACATGGCTTTTGATTCATATATGGCCGCTCACGCGTCCCTATATGAATCAGTGCGCTTCCGAAGATATGCTGTTTTGAGTACCGCATCTCTCCTTCAGCACACATGGCTTTTGATTCATATATGGCCGCTCACGCGTCCCTATATGAATCAGTGCGCTTCCGAAGATATGCTGTTTTTGAGTTCCGCATCTCCCCTTCAGCACACATATCATACCACATTCAGTTTTTCCTGGGGAAGTCTTTCCGTGGCTGCCTGTCTCCGACCAGGGAGCGCGGCAAAGATCAGGGTCAAGCCTCCCACCCGTCCGATAAACATCAACAGGATCAGGACTGCCCGGGACGCCAGCCCCAGCCCAGGCGTGATGCCCAGGGTCAAACCCACGGTGGCCACGGCGGACGCCGATTCAAACAGACATTCCGAAAGGGGCAGCCCTTCCAGGTGGCTGATCAGAAAACCGCCCCCCAGAAACAGGATCAGATACATGCTCAGTACAGCCATGGCGCTCTGCACCGTCACATCGTCAATCCTGCGTCCAAAGAAATGTACATGCTCCCTGCGGCGGAATACAGAGACGGCTGAAGAGAGCATCACCGCCAGCGTAGTGGTCTTAAAACCGCCTGCGGTGGAGCCTGGAGAGCCCCCCACCAGCATCAGCAGCACAAGAATCCCGATGGCATTCCCGCCAAGCCGGCCAAAATCCACCGTATTAAAGCCTGCCGTCCTTGGGGTCACTGCCTGAAACATGGCGCACAGGACGCGCTGCCCCAGGGGCATATCCCTAAATTCATACAGGAAAAAATACAGAGCCGGAAGCAGGATCAGAACCCCCGTAGTGACCAGGATTACCTTGGTCTGCATTCTGTACTTTCGAATCCGAAACTTTTTGGTTCGGATGTCCTCCCAGGTCAGAAAGCCGATTCCCCCAATGATGATCAGACATATGATCGTCAAATTGATAGAGGGACTTGCGGCAAAATGAGTCAGGGAGGAATAGGGTGTCTTCTCCCCCATAAGGTCAAATCCCGCGTTGCAAAAAGCGGATATGGAGTGGAACACGGCATACCACATCCCTCGGGCCAGGCCAAACTCCCTGCAAAAAGCCGGAGCCATCACCAGAGCTCCCAGCAGTTCAAAACAGGCGGCGGCTTTGATGATAAAACCCGTCAGCCTCACAATCCCCCCCACCTGATTGGCAGAAATAGCCTCCTGCATGGTACTGCGCTCTTTTAAGCTGATCCGCTTTCCCGATGCCACAAAGACTGCCACGGCAACCGTCACTACACCCATGCCCCCGATCTGTATTAGCAGGAGTATGACGGCCTGCCCGAAAGCAGACCAGTAAGTAGCCGTGTCCTGTACCACCAGCCCTGTCACACACACCGCAGAGACAGCAGTAAACACCGCGTCCGCAAAGGACGCCCCTTCCCCTTCCCGGGTTGCAAAAGGCAGCATCAAAAGCAGGCTCCCCAAAAGGACAGCGCCTGCGAATCCCAGAATAATAATCCTTGAAGAAGATAAATTTTTTCCGATCTTTCCCATTTCATGCCTCCCCGCCCACAACAGGCACCTTTGTAGTATGCACTTTTCACGACAATCCTATCTTTTAACGGAATGGCATTTTTTGCTTCCAATCGGCTTTTCTTTATATTGAGTTTGCGGTCAGAAATCAATCCCTTTACAGCAGAGCCTGCAGAAAGATTATAAACACCAAAATTGCTATGGACAGACCGGCCAATATAAAGGTTGCGATGGCCAGACCCTTTTTACGAGTCTTGATACCGCAGGCGGCGAAGTAAAACTCCAGCATATAAATCAAGACGCCATATGTAATACCCAACAGAGAGAGCAGCAGACCGAAGATGGACAGCACAAAACCCGCCACGGCCAGCTTTTCATGGGATTTGCCGGTGGCATCGGAAAAATCCTGATAGCTGCCGGACGGCGGCTGGGCACCGGCGGAAGCATCGCTGGCATAGGGCGACACATTATAGGGTGCGGAAGGATTGCCTGTTCCCGGCTGCGCGGGGGCTGCACCCATGGGCGCGTTGTAGGATGCCAATGTCTGGAAAAGCGGTGCCAGCGCCTGCTTGTACGCAGACTTGGGCACGGAGCCCGCAAAGCTGTCATCCAGCAGATAGGGCTTTTTATATTTGCCTATATAAGCATTAATGGTCACCATGCCTGGCTGTATATAGTACTCAAACAGCCGCCTTCCAATCACGGGATCATAATACTGATAATAATGGTTGCCGTCTTTTTCCTTCAGGTCGAACCCATTGGCCCCCAACCAGTTCATAATAACCTGCTGCGCCAGATTGGGGTCTACATTGATGGGAAACTGATACGTGCTCTTCCCTTTTTTCATGATACTCCCTCCTCCTAACTCTTGATCTCCCACGGGGCTTTCCCTTTACTTGCAGGAGCGACAGGCAATCCTCTGCCGCTCCTGACGCTCACGCTGTGGATTATCTGAATTTTAACATAAGTTCTTTACCAGCGTCAAGACAAACCCGGATTGTCTGTATTTTACAAAAGTCCCCTCCTTTATAATTTGCTGAAGGCCAGCAGCAGTAAGATCACGCCCCCCAGCCATCCCAGGGACATGCTGAGCCGCCTGGAAAGCCTCTCTCCCAGCCAGGAGCCCAGCAGCAGCGTGAGTTGGTTGGCCGCCAGAGACGCCGCCACCACCCCCGGGATACTGGCCTGCCCCAGAGCCGCGCCGAATCCGGCCGCCGCCCCGTCCAGTGACAGAGCCAGAGCCAGGGATGCCGCCTCTGTCAGGGAAATGGACTTAGAATGATCCAGGTCTACCGCCGCGGGATCCGCATATACATGTAATACAAAACGCAGGCTGAACAGCGAAAAATCCAGTTTGCCGTCCAGACTGCCGTATCTGCGGATGGCAGCCCTGACGATGCCGTCCAGCAGTTTCACCAGGCCCAGTATAAACAACAAACCAAAGCACAGCCCTCTCTGCAGGCCCTCCGGGAGAAAGCCTGCCACCAGGCTGCCCAATCCCAGAGAAAGCCCCACAATGGCGCTGCAGATCAGATTGATCAGCAAAATGGACTTCCAGGACAGTCGGATCTGCCTGGCGCCATAGGCAAATCCCGCCACAAAGGCGTCCACGGAAAGCGCGGCCGCAATGGCAACGGCCTCCAATATGATTTGAAAAGTTTTCAAGAATATCACCGCCCGAAAATCAAACGACTCACTAGCATAATATTCCTGTTTTTCCCCTTGGGTTACAGTGTGGGCCTCCTTAAATAATTCAGTCCAGGCCCCGCAGCGCCGCATGGGGGACATGCTCTGCCGCCCGTCTCCGAATCTCCTCCATTTCCTCCCGCCCGAAGCAGGAACAGCCGGCTCCCATCACCTGTCCGCTGTCCCGATAAGTTTGCAGATAATAGGCGCTGCAGCCCCGCAGCCAGCGGCCGATCTCCCCAAATTCCTCCGGGCTGTGGATGCCCTTCACCACAGTGGTGCGGAACTCGTAGGAAATGTCTGCCTTTTTCAGCAGTTCCACGCTCTCCTCTATACGGCCCAGTTCCACTTCCGGCAGCCCGCAGGCAATACCATAGCGCTCCCTGGAAGCCTTGATATCCATGGCCACATAGTCCAGCAATCCCTGCTCCAGCAGATGCCCCAGCACCTGCGGCCGATAGCCGTTGGTGTCCAGCTTTACCAGATAGCCCAGGTCCCTGGCCCGACGGATAAATTCTTCCAGGCCGGGCTGAAGAGTGGGCTCCCCTCCGGTAATGCAGACCCCCTCCAGGATACCCTGCCGCTTTTTCAGAAAAGCCAATGCTTCCTCCTCCCTGATCTGCTGCTGGGCCTCCGGCTCCAGCACCAGGCCGCTGTTATGGCAAAAAGGACAGCGCATATTGCATCCCCCCGTGAACAGCGTGGCCGCCACATGGCCCGGATAATCCAGAAGCGTAGTTTTGTTCATACCGCAAAAATCCATAAGAAACCTCCCTGCCGTCGCCTTGACGGCCTGCGCGTTGTGCGCTACAATAACTCCAGTATAAACATTTTGGGAAAAATATGCAATCGAAAGGCCGGGGACAGTAGGTCCCGTCGGGGAGGAAGCATGGCCGGAATAGTAAGCGTACAGGAAAAATATATGAAGATGGCCTTGCGGCTGGCCCGCAAAGCCCTGGATCTGGGAGAAGTGCCCATCGGATGCGTCATTGTGTATGAGGGGAAAGTCATAGGACGGGGGTACAACCGACGTAATACCGACAAGAACACTCTGTCCCATGCGGAGATCACCGCCATTAACAAAGCCAGCAAAAAGATGGGGGACTGGCGTCTGGAGGGCTGCACCCTCTATGTAACCCTGGAGCCCTGCCAGATGTGTGCGGGCGCCATCATCCAGGCCCGAATCCCGGAAGTGGTCATGGGCTGCATGAACCCCAAGGCCGGATGCGGCGGCTCCGTGCTGAACATCCTGGAAATGCCCCAGTTCAACCATCAGGCCGCCGTCACCAGGGGAGTGCTGGAGACGGAATGCAGCGGTCTCCTAAAAGAATTCTTCGCCGGACTGCGCCTCCGCAACAGACAGGAAAAGGCGAACAGAGCCGCCGGAATTACTTCTTCCGAAACACAGACTTAGGCTGCTTGCACACCGGGCAGACATAGTCCTCGGGCAGTTCCTCAAAGGGAATGTCCCCCTTGTATTCATACCCGCAGACATCACATACATAGGTAGGACCCGCCTGGGGCTCCGTCTCCTCCGGGAGATAGGTAGGGGCCGCCTTGGGGCTCTTGCCCTTGATCACATTATGATAGTAGGCATAGGTCATGGGATCGTCTTCCTTCAGCAGGTCCGCGTCCACCACTTTGCCCAGGAACACCGTATGGGTGCTGGTTTCCATCTTATCCACCACCTCGCACACCAGATAGGCGCAGGCGTCCGGAATCACCGGCATATAGCCCCTTATCTCCGGCTTTACCTCATCAAATTTATTGTTGTCCCTGCCGCTTTTAAAGCCGAACACCCCGATGGTACCCGGGTCTGAATGCTCGCCCAGAATGGATACGGCAAACTTCCCCAGTTTCTGGATACACTCATTGGTATAATTGCCATGGTTGATGCTTACCGCTATGGTAGCCGGGTCGGAAGTAATCTGCATGGCGCTGTTGGCCGTACAGCCCGTGGCCCTTCCCTCGTCCCAGGTACTTACCACATACACGCCATAGGACAATTTTCTGAATGCGTTATTGTTCATATTTACCCCTTTCTGTTCTTTCCTATTATTCTCCGAATGCCGGAAGATATGCCGGAAAACCGTATCTACAGTATATAAAATCCCCCTGCCAAATGCAAGTGGGGAGCGGAGATTTTAACATTTTTGTTTTGTCACATTTTCCTTGACAAAATCCCTGTAAAACGATACACTATAGAAGCCGTATATCGTGGGAGCACTGCAAAGCAGGTGTTGAAGTCTGGTCTCGCGCAATGGGAATCTACGAACCGTGTCAGGTTGGGAACAAAGCAGCACTAAGTAGAACCTCCCATGTGCCGTGAGGGCGCCGGGCGGAGCCTGTGGAGCAGCCTGCGGTATGCGGTCTTGTAATTTGGTATACAATTATTTCCGCCCGGCGGAAATTTTTTGATTGCATAAATTTTTTGAAAAAGGAGTTTTGATCCGTGCCTGCCCTATCTCCCTCCGGCTCCCCCAATACAGACATTCTGAAGCCTTTTGCATCCTGTACCCTCTGTCCCCGCCGCTGTCAGGTCAACCGCCTGGCAGGAGAGACAGGATACTGCGGCCAGACAGCCCGGCTCAGGGCCGCCCGGGCAGCGCTGCACATGTGGGAGGAGCCCTGTATCTCAGGCAGCACAGGCTCCGGCACCGTCTTTTTCAGCGGCTGCAACCTGGGCTGTGTCTATTGTCAGAACAGGGACATCGTCCTGGGACAGTCCGGCAGGGAAATCACACCGGGCCGCCTGACAGAAATTTTCCTGGAATTGCAGCAAAAAGGAGCCGCCAATATCAATCTGGTGACTCCCACTCATTTTATACCTCTGATTGTCCACGCCCTGGAGCAGGCCCGGATCAGCGGTCTGTCCCTGCCCGTGGTATACAACTGCGGCGGCTACGAGTCCGTAGACGCACTGCAGATGCTGGAGGGGCTGGTGGATATCTATCTGCCGGACTTAAAGTATGCTTCCGGCGAATTGAGCACCAAATTCTCCCATGCAGCAGATTATTTTGAAAAGGCCAAACTGGCGCTGGACGAGATGTACCGCCAGGTGGGCCGGCCAGTATTTGATACACCCTCTGTTCCTCCTTCCGCACCGACCAATGTTCCGCTTCCTTCCCTGCTTTCCGATAGGCCCTCTGCCGCCGATGCTGCATCTGTATATCCTTCGGACACGCCTCTGCTGCGCCGAGGCATGATCGTGCGCCATCTGGTGCTGCCCGGCCAGGTGGGTGACAGCAAGAAAATACTGCATTACCTCCGGGACACCTACAGAGACAATATATACGTCAGCGTCATGCAGCAGTATACGCCCCTGCCCCAGGTGGCTCATATCCCCGGGTTAAACCGCCGGGTCACGGAGGCTGAGTATCAGCGGGTGGTGGACTTCTGTCTGCGCCTGGGGATGGAAAATGTCTATATTCAGGAGGGAGACACGGCCCGGGAAAGCTTTATTCCCCCCTTTGACTTCACCGGTCTGTAGACGGTTCCCCAGACCGGTGGCCGAAGCATTGAAGCATTTACAGTTCCACCTTTATCATATAGTACCCGAAATCCCCCTCCTCCGCAGGTTCCCGTCTGCACTCAAAACTGGAAAATCCATACATAATTGCCACCTGTTTTTCCTTCTCATAGAAATTTCCCGGCACCCCTATGTAGTATTGGCTTCCGCTTTTACGGGATACCTGGGCCAATATGAGATGGTCATAATTGAAGTAGCCATGGAGCAGAAAGCTGTTCTGAACCAGGCGGTAGGCATTGGATTGCAGAATCACAAAGTCTTCGGGCCGCAGAGAAAGATATTCCCTCTCATCCTGAAACGGGTGTATATGAGGATAGATCTTCAGAAGCTGCTGCCATTTGTCCTCACTCATGGACGCCATGGTAGGAGCCTGGGGCCCCGAAGCGGGACGACGCTTTTCGGAGACCGTGCCGGTTCTGCGCTTACCCCCGTTTTCTATCTGGGGGAGTTCCGCTTTTTCCAAAGAGGCTTCCGCCTTGCTTTCGGTTTTCTGCCCTGCCCCTCCCCCTGTCTGGCTGGCGGCCATGTTTTTAGTATTATGCTCGTAGTTTCCCGCAGCATAATCCGGCATGACAAAAGCAGAGAACGCTTCTTCCCGGGAGTTTTCCGATATAATCCTCGCTTGGACGCTTTCTTCCGCAGCCGATGTTTTCCGCCTTTCCCTGTCGGAACCGTATTCCGTTTCTTCGCCTGCCGTTTCCGTAGTTGTTCGAAAGGAGGGATTGCCGCCTTGCCCATTGTCATACCCAGGGGCAAGTCCTCGGGGGGCCTGCGCCGCTCCCTGCGTGGAGGCCCACCCTTCGGCTTCCGGCATACTCCCAGGTATGACAGCACGTCCTCCGGCTTCCGACATACTCCCAGGTATGGCAGCACTTTCTCTGGCTTCCGACATACTCCCAGGTATGGCGGCACTTTCTCTGGCTTCCGACATACTCCCGGGTATGGCAGCACGTCCTCCGGCTTCCGACATACTCCCAGGTATGGCGGCACGTCCTTCGGCTTCCGGCATACTCCCAGGTATGGCGGCACTCCCTTCGGTTTCCGGCACACTCCCGGGTATGACGGCACTCCCTTCGGTTTCCGGCACACTCCCGGACATGGCAGCACTTCCTTCGGCTTCCGACATACTCCCCAGTGTGGCGGCACGCCCTTCGGCTTCCGGCATACTCCCGGGTATGACGGCACTTCCTTCGGCTTCAGTCGCCTTCTCCGGCATAGCGGCATATCCTTGTGTCTCAGATATTTCTCCCCGCAGGGCGGGATATGCTCTGCTTTCTTGCCCAGTCTCCCATTGCACAGGTTCTGCAGGGACTGCTCCCCGATGACCAACAACGCCGTTCTGCTCCCTCCCGGGCATAGCATCGGCGGTCATCGAAGATATCTCTCCAGGCTTCCGATCACTTATGTTCTGTTCGTATGCACTCTGCCCAGAAGCATTCCCCCCTGATGCACTCTGCTCCGTCATATTCTGCTTTGCCCCGCTTCTCCCGGGAGCAGACTCCCGCCAAACGCACCATAGACTCCTTCTGGGGGAAATCTGCACCCGAATCCGCTCTAACTGGCCATAATTCAGCCCCTGCCCAAGAACCAGCGCTTCCCCCTCATTTACAGGATCCTGGTGTTCCCACTGAAAACTACCGCTCCCCTGCCGGATCAATACCGTTCCCAGCCTGCCCTCTGCGCCCGCGCCTTCCAACACCACCTCTGAGGCCACGTCATCCGTCTCGTACAAACCTTTGATCTGCATATCCATCAACAGTCTGTGGTCGGCCACGGTTATCTTCACATAGCCGCAGTTGCGCTGTTTTTCTCCATTTTCCAGATAATCTATATAGCGGATCTGCTTGTCATAATACATAAAAAATCCCCCTCAACACACCTATGGTTTTCTCTACTATAAGTGTATTAAGGGGTTGTCCGTTTTATTCCTGTGGATTAGTACTCTATGGAATCCAGGTATTTCATATAACTCACCACCATCAGCGCGATCTTGAAGGTCAGCGCATCGTCAAAATTGCGAAGATCAAGTCCTGTACTCTTCTGAATCTTCTCAATGCGATAGACCAGCGTGTTGCGGTGTACAAACAGCTGCCGGGATGTTTCCGACACATTCAGGTTGTTTTCAAAAAACTTGTTAATTGTAGTCAGAGTCTCCTCATCCAGGTCAATGGGCAGATTGTCTCCGAATATTTCCTCTATAAAAATTCTGCAAAGATTGATGGGAAGCTGGTAAATCAGTCGTCCGATGCCCAGGGTACTGTAGGCCACCACATTGCGCTCCGCATAGAATATCTTGCCCACATCCAGCGCCAGCTTGGCCTCCTTGTAGGACTTGGATACATCCTTAAGTTCCTGCACCACCGAGCCAAAGGATACGCGCACGTTCAGCATGGCTTCCGCATTCATCATCGCCACGATGGTATGCGCCACATCACACAGATTTTCATAGGTAACAGTCTGATCCAGGGTCTTGATCAGGATTACATTGCTCTCATCCACAGCCGTGATATAGTCCCCGCTCTGGGAAGAGAACATTCCCTTCAGCAGTTCCGTCACGATATTGTCTTTTTCTAACCTGGTCTCTATGAGGAACACCGCCCTGGGGGCAACCACCTCCACATGCAGCTTCTTGGCCCGGTTATAAATATCCACCAACAGAAGATTATCGAGAAGCAGATTCTGGAAAAAATTGTTTCGGTCAAATCTCTCCTTGTATGCGATGGTCAGATTCTGAATCTGGCATACCGCAATCTTTCCCACCATGTATACGTCGTCGCCGGCCCCCCTGGCCACCAATACATATAGCAGTTCACCTTCGTCCAGTATCTTCAGCAGATGATGAGGCCCTATTACCTGGCTGTCCGCAGGCGATACGGCAAAGCCGCTCACCAGGTCCCCCTGTATCTCTTTCATCTCCGTGGTTGCTGCTATCACTGCGGCTGAAGGATCATATACACACAGATCCACCTTGGTGATTGCCTTTAGCTCGTCTATACTTGTCTGAATGATCTGACTAGATATCATAAACTCCTCCTATTTCAGTTCCGCAGATTTCCTAACGGCCCCCAGGGCCGATGATCCATTGCCGGCTGCTTGGGCCCGCCTGTTCCGTTTCGGCTTGCTTTGCATGTCCGCCTGTTCCGTCCCCGGCTGCTTTATGCCCACCTATGGATCCGTGCGCCACCCAGGAATCCGCTGTCTGATGTTCAAGGATTCTCAGGTGCCGCATACTTAAAAAAGAGGTGCTGGAAACCAGCACCTCTCTGGGTAAACTTACTAATTGGTGATGATCTGCTCGGTCTCTTTGTCAAATACGTGGATCTTCTCCACATCCAGAGCAAACTTCACAGCATCGCCGGGTCTTGCAGTTGTGCGGGAGTCTACTCTTGCGGTCATCGGGAAGGTATCCAGATCAAAGTACAAGTAAACTTCTGCGCCCAGCAGTTCGTAAACCTTAATGGTGGACTCGAACACGCTGTTGGGAGAGGATGAAATGAACGCCTCGGAATCATATACATCCTCGGGACGGATACCGAAAGTTACCACCTTGCCGTCGTAGCCGCCGTCAATCAGCTTTCTGGACTTAACGGGAGGCAGGGGAATGCTGTGGCCTGCAATCTCCAAGCTGGCAACATCGCCGGAAACCTTAACGGTTGCATCCAGGAAGTTCATCTGAGGAGATCCCATGAATCCTGCAACAAACAGGTTCTGAGGCTTGTCATACAGGTTCTGAGGGGTATCTACCTGCTGGATCACGCCGTCCTTCATAACAACGATTCTGGTACCCAGCGTCATAGCCTCGGTCTGGTCATGGGTAACGTAGATGATGGTGGTGCCCAGTCTCTGATGCAGCTTGGCAATCTCAATTCTCATCTGTACACGCAGCTTTGCGTCCAGGTTGGACAGAGGCTCATCCATCAGGAACACCTTGGGGTTACGCACGATAGCACGTCCCATAGCCACACGCTGTCTCTGACCACCGGACAGAGCCTTGGGCTTACGATCCAACAGCTTCTCCAGATCCAGGATCCTGGCTGCTTCCTTAACCATCTTGTCAATCTGATCCTTGGGAACCTTTCTCAGTTTCAGACCAAACGCCATATTGTCATATACGGACATGTGAGGATACAGAGCGTAGTTCTGGAATACCATGGCGATATCCCTGTCCTTGGGCTCTACATCGTTCACAACCCTGTCACCAATCTTTAACTCACCGGAGGAAATATCTTCCAGGCCTGCAATCATACGGAGGGTGGTGGACTTACCGCAACCGGAAGGACCTACGAAGATAATGAACTCCTGATCTGCGATCTCAAGGTTAAAATTCTTAACAGCCTCGAAACCGTTAGGATATACCTTGCAGATATTCTTTAAAGATAAGCTAGCCATAAATATAACTCCTTTCACATACAGATAATTGTTTTCAGTTGATGCAGCGATATGTATCACCACAACTATTAATGTAAGTATACCTAAATCTCTATTGAAATTCTATGCTACTATTCCACAAAGATTTTGTTCCCGATTGTGTGAATTGCTCACAAATCAGTATGTTTTTCATTCTTACCGTCAGTTTTCACAAAATGACGATTTTTTATTGGACATATTCTACAGTTCTAGTGTGCCAGTATACTACCCTATATTCTTTTCTTCCAGCGTAGCATCCAGCTTATCGTGAAAGATTTTCTCATCCCCATCCTCCTCTGCGTCTTCCCGGACTCCGTTGGCCTCGTTGATCCTGTCCTCCAGTTTCAGGAAGAGTTTATTATACATTTTGGCAGACAGGAACGCAGGCGCCGTCATTCCGAAAAGCATCACCAGCGGAAACACATTGGGCACGAATACCCCCAGAAGCATGGGGATCAGGTACAGAATCACCATCAGTACACTCTTGGGCGCCTGTAATATACTCATGGCCAGCGCGTTTTTGATGGTGCGAAAAACAGGATTGGCAAATTTTGCCTGAACCGGAAAAACATACAGCAGCGTAAACACGGCAAAAATAGCAATGGCGCCCAGGATGGCCCGGAAGATTATATGAAAATCCTCGGCTCTGGCGTACATGATGTACAGGTCGCCTCCCAGAATCACCCCGATAACCAGCATGATCAGCCAGATGGCTGTGGACTGCTTAAAGTTTTCTCTGAACGCTTTGAAGTACCCCTTTACAATATAGCATTCCTCGTCCCGTACAATCTTAAGGACCTGATAATGCATGGCCGTGAGGGCTGCCCCTGTGGTGATGATCGGAATCATGCAGACAATGGTCAGCAGATTCAGAATCATCAGGTCCGCCACCTTGTTCATAAACTGCATGAAGGGGCTGTCGATGTTTAAAAATTTCATTTTTTCCTATGTCCTTTCTATTATAGTTCCGCATCTTCCCTACAAGCGCACTCCTTGGTGATCCAAATCTTCCCGCTTCGCGGTAATATTCGGATCAATGCCCTTTACGGCAAGATGCTGTTTATAGTTCCGCATCTTCCCTACAAGCGCACTCCTCGGTGATCCAAATCTTCCCGCTTCGCGGTAATATTCGGATCAATGCCCTTTACGGCAAGATGCTGTTTTGAGTTCCGCATCTTCAAAAATAGATCTCCATGGAGGTCACCCGGATTCCGGAGACCTGTTCCTCCGGTCTCAAGGCGTAGAAACCCAGCTTTTTATAAAAATCCACCGCATAGGGAGCCGCTGTCAGCGTCATGCTGCGTTCCCCCACTTCTTTCTTCAGGTAATAGCACAGGCCTCTCAAAAGTTCCCTGCCAATTCCCTGTCGATGATAGTTCTCGTCCACAAACAGCAGGGACAGATGGTTGCCATTGCGCACGGAAGCCAGCCCCACCACCCTGATGCCGTCCAGGGCTACCAGCACCTGGTAGCGTCCGTTCAGGAACAACTTCCTGAGTGTACCGTCATGTATGAAGGTATCAAAATTGTCGATACCTTCCTGGGAATAGTCTCTCCCCTCGAACTTCAGAAAAGTCCTCCACACCATGTCCATAGCCGGATCCCAATCCTCCGGCAAGGCCCATCTGATTGTATAGGGGAAATGATCTGTTTCCATATCGAATCACCTTTCTATACCAAAGTTGCGCATTTCTCCGCACTCTTCCTCATTCTTTTGCGGCGCAGGCTCCCACCTGATTCTCCAGGGGCAGGCCATTGTCCAGAGCATGGGCGTTTTCCATAGTCACCCTGGCTATGGCCTCCATGGCCTCCCGGGTGAAAAAACCCATGTGGGAAGTGATCAGCACATTGGGGAAAGTCATCAGCCTGGCCAGGTTGTCGTCCTCTATAATCTCACCCGAGCAGTCCTCATAGAAGATCCCCTCTTCCTCCTCGTACACATCCAGTCCCACGCCGCCGAATTTTTTTCTGCAGCAGGCCCTCAATCAGATCATCCGTGTGAATCAGGCTGCCCCTGGATGTGTTGACCAGATATACCCCGTCCTTCATCATGGCGATGCTTTCCTTGTTGACCATATGCCGGGTCTGGGCTGTCAGCGGACAGTGCAGACTGATGAAATCGGACTGCCGGAACAGTTCGTCCCTGTCCACATAGGTGACTTCCAGCTGCCGGTTGGGATAAGGATCATAGGCAATCACTTTCATGCCAAATCCCTGGCAGATTCGAATCATGGCCTGCCCGATCCGTCCTGTACCCACGATACCCGCTGTCTTTCCGTACAGATCCGTACCCATCAGCCCCTGCAGGCTCATATTGAATTCTCTGGTGCGGTTGTATGCCTTGTGGGTGCAGCGGTTCAGTGTCAGCAACACAGCCGTGGCAAACTCCGCCACCGCCTCCGGCGAATAACTGGGCACACGCAGGATCACGATCTTATCCTCCGCCGCCTTCACGTCCACATTGTTGAAACCGGCACTGCGCAGCAGAATCCCTTTCACATGCATGTCATAGAGCACATCTATCATCTCGCTGTCAACATGGTCGTTGACAAAGATACAGATGGCATCACAGCCCTTGGCCAGAAACAGGGTCTCCCGGGTGCAGGGAAACTCAATAAAATGGATCTCATATCCATATTGCTCTCCCAAAGGCTCAAACCAGATGCGGTCATAGGGCTTGGTACTGTAAAACGCAATCTTCATAACAATTCCCTCCTAGTAATATCAGTTCCGCAGATTCCTGTCCCGCGCACAAGCCCGGTGATCCATGAACAGCCCTCTGCCATCCGTACATGAATCCGTGCACCCTCCGGGAATCTGCCGTTATAAGTTTGTTCCTGGGAATAGTTTAGGTGTTTTGGTCCATTTTATGCGTCCTCTTTCAAGCAATGGCCCCGGATCCAGTCAAAGATCATTTCCATGGTCTGCTGTCTCTCCGGCTCGTTTAATAATTCATGCCTGCCCGTCTCGCACAGATGCATTTCCACATCCTTCACTCCTGCCTGGCGCAGCCCTTCGCACACCTTGGGAATGCCCTCACCATAATTCCCCAGCGGATCGGCATCGCCGGAAATCACCAGCAGAGGCAGGCCGGCGGGAATCTTTTGCAGGCGCTTCGGGTCATGGGCCCGGGAGATCAATTCCGTCAAAGTCTGAAAACCGTTCAGCGTAAACACCTGGCCGCACAAGGGATCCTCCATATATCGCCGCACGCTCTCCGGGTCCTTGCACAACCAGTCAAAATCCGTTTTGGCATCGGGAATCCGCTTGTTAAAGCCCCCGAAACTCACCCTGTCGCTGAATTTGCTCACATGCCTGGAACCCAGGAAAAGTTTTTGCAGCTTCACCATAAAACGGGCGGCTGCCATGGTTCCCCCGGACTGGTAGCCGGTACCCATGATAACCGCTCCGGTGATACCGCTTCCATACATGGTCAGATAATTGCGCAGGATAAAGGAACCCATGCTGTGCCCAATGATCACATAGGGCAGGGAAGGATATTCCTTCTGGGTTATTTTTTTGAGACGGTGAACATCCCGTACCAGCACCGTGGCAGGATCCTGCTCGCAGAAATAACCGTAGCATTTTTCCTCTCCCACGCTTTTTCCATGTCCCAAATGGTCATTTCCCGTGACCACACAGCCCTGGTCGGTCAGAAACCGGGCAAACTCCTCGTAGCGCTCCACATACTCCGCCATGCCGTGGATAATCTGCACCACACACAAGGGTTCACGCCCTTCCGGCACATATCTGACCGCGTGAATCCTGGTCTCATTGTCCCTGGAATCAAAATAGAACTCTTCTTTTTTCATCTTTACCTCTGTCTGTATATGACAGGCTGCCCAGCTAATGCCGCCAGGCGTCAAGGCAGTCCGTCTTTATATAATGGAAATAGATGCATGGCCCTAGAGCCATGCATCTATTATACAACATACTTTCAGATATTTTAACCCGTTAATTGAAATTTAATAAAATCCCCCTTTATTCTTCCTGCTGCTATACATTAATCGTTATACTTACTGATCGTTACACCAGTCCAAATATTTGTTGTATACATTTTCGAGTTGTTCATGTTTAAATTGCGTATATGCGACACGGCTGATCTGAAGTTCATCCATTCGCTTAAGACTACATTTATACATGTTCCCTGCTTCATAAACAAGTTCTTCCTTTTTTAGAAATTCCAGTACTTTCAGCTTAATCCCCGTATGACATCTATTGTCAATCTTCTCCTTGTATTTCGCAGGATCGCCCTCATAATTATCAACTTTAAACTGTTCCAGGACTTTTTTTAATCCATATATGAAACACTCAATGTCCATTGCCTCTTTACCAAGCTGATTATCAAATGAATATTGATATGGATATAACTCAAAGAATGTACGCTTTAATTGACTATTCTGCTCAAAGGGAAAGTCTATTTTCAATTTCGTGGTGCCCTTTATATTCAGTTTACATTCCGGTCTCTTTGTCACCATTTCATGAACAATTATTCTGTTTTCTTCATTGCCGTATGTCTCCAGTAAGATTTCAGACGCGTCAAACTCAAGGCGGTCACATTCTATTACCGCTTGGCTGATGACAACATCTTTGACAAATTCCGACGAAAGGATAATTGTCCCATCTACATTTATACTTATATTATTAGCCCGATTAAGACGAATGGGATCCTCCTTGTCCCGCGCGATTTCCATGGAGATCTTTGTTTTGTTTGCATCATCCAAATCCGAAAAAGATAAATAAAGGGTTTCCTCATCATCCGAATCACTATACCCAATTTCACAATAAGTACTCTTGTTAATGGTTGTCTGCGAAGAATAAGCCAGTTCAAGAAGATATATATGGTCGCATTTGACCTTCCCCTGATTAAGGCTTAAATAGCAGTCCATAAATACCCGCGTAGGCAGTTTATAGCAGGAAGTGTTGCCCTGCCTATATTCTTCAACAAACATTTCCAGATCAGGATTCAGCAAGGATTCAGCCAGCAGATAATCATCAAAAACAGGCATAATCTTATCGTTCTGTAAAAAGACATGTTGAGGCAGCCAATCCTTCAACAAATCCAAATAAGTATTTTGGTCTTCCGGAAGCAATTCCTTGCAAGGACTGAAATCATCAATCACTATGTTTTTATTAGCATATGTGTAAAAATACAGTCTAATGAGTTGTTCCTGTTTGCAATAAAGAGACTCAACCACTTCGGCCTTACCCATCTCAAGATATTTATCACGAATGGAATCCTTAAACGTTAATAGTTTACTTTGTTCTCTTTCTATCAACTCCTTAATAATTGTGTAAATAAGCCTGTCGTTTCCAGTGGTTTCAGTGAGTCTCAACCGCCTCTTTTCTTTTGACTCAAAAAAAGTCTTGTCTATTTGCCGACATAATATGCTTAGGACTTGGGCATAGCCTATAAAACTTTGAATTTCCGCTTCGTTTCCTATATGCTGCTTAATCTCTTCTATGTAACAGCGAATCTCTTCCTTCTGTTCATAACTTAATTGTTTTTCATTGTACTCAAAATAGCTTTTTATAAATAATTGCGCATCGTCTTCCGAAAAATAGTCTACACTATAATGTTTTACCCCAAAATGCAGTTCTTTACAAGATTCAACAATAAATTTTGCCATTTCCGTGCGAGCAGTAATAATCACAGACGGAGACGCAGGTTGGTCCAATATTTTTCCGATTTCTTCCAAAAAATCCTTGATTCCTTCCCTTCTCGATATAAGAGATGCTTCATCAAAGGAATCCAGAACAAATAAAATTTCTCCCGTTCTCAGACTGGAATATATTTTGTCCTGAAGAGCTCCATTTCCAATTCCTACCGCATGAGCAATCTCTCCCGCAAAGGATGTACCTCCTACAGGCTTCAAAGCTACATTCCAGTAAAATGCGCCATATTTGTGGGAAATATGTTTTGCCAATGCCGTTTTGCCCACAGCACCGGGAGCCGAAAATAAAATGAATTTATTCGCCACTCCTTCTTCACCCAAAGATACCGGAGAAACCGGTGATGGGTAGTAAAATTCTTCATCAGAAATAACCTGCAAAACAGAATAATCCTGTAATTTATACTGCTGACATTTTTTTATTTCGTGTAATGCATCTTCTAATTTCATCGAATTCTCCCCTTACGTTTTGAATCACGCCATTATTAATATGGTTTTTGTATTATACCAAACTTCTCATTATATGTCAATATTTTATATTAATTAAAAATTTCTTTGTTCGGTCAATGTTTTTGAATTACGCACCCATGCATAGGCGCATTATATTTTCCAACCTTGTGTTCAAACAAAATAGCACAACGCTGCTTTTCTGTAATGATTTAATGTTTTTCATTCATCTTCATTACTTCTTATGCAGCATTGTGCCTTTATCAACTTCTATATTTACTTTGACCAGGCTGGTATCAGCCGCTATTATTTCCAGACCGCTCTCTAACAGATCTCCGCGCCGGAGGGCATGGGCTTCTCCGACGTCATCAGGGCCAGATTGCCCTCCGCGTCCTCCGCGCACAGCAGCATCCCCTCGGATACCACTCCCGCCAGGGTCGCAGGCTTTAAGTTCACCAGTACCATCACTTTTTTACCCACCATCTCCTCCGGCGTATAATGGGCCTTGATGCCGGACACTACCTGCCGTACCCTGCTGCCGATCTTCACCTGGGAGCACAGCAGTTTCTTGGACTTGGGCACCGCCTCACAGGAGATAATCTCCCCTATCTGGAACTGAAGCCGGGCAAAATCATCGTAGGTAATCTCCGGCTTGGCCTCTATGTCTATAGATGCCTCTTCCTCCGATGCCAAAGGCTCATCGGAGGCCCCGCCGTCCGTTCCCGCCTCAGCCTCTTCCTGCTCTGCGGCGGCTATCATGGCAGCGGTGAGTTCCGCCTCCCTTTTCTCCACCTCTTTCATATCCAGGCGGGCAAACAGAATCTGGGGTTTGTCGGTCACTTTGTTCCCGCCGGGATACAGGCCAAACTCCTCCAGCCTGTCGAATTCCCGCAGAGAAGTGTTAAGCTGGGCCGCAATCTTTTCCGCCGTCTCGGGCATATAGGGTTCCAGCAGGGAAGCGCCGATGGCGATGCCCTCCACCAGATTGTACATCACGGTGGCCAGCCGCCCGGATTTGGCCTCGTCCTTGGCCAGCACCCAGGGCTCCGTCTCGTCAATGTATTTGTTGCAGCGCTTGAAAATACCGAATATCTCCGTCAGGGCATCCGCAATGCGCAGAGATTCCATCTTCTCCGCCACTTTGGCATAGGTCCCGGTTACCGTCTTTTTCAAATCCTCGTCCAGCACACTGTCCTCCGGGGTAAGCTGCACGCCCCGATCCTCCACCACGCCGTCAAAATATTTGTTGCTCATGGAAATGGTACGGTTTACCAGGTTCCCCAGGGTGTTGGCCAGATCGGAATTGGTGCGCTCTGCAATCAGTTCCCAGGTGGCGTTGCCGTCGTTATCATAGGGCATCTCATGAATCATATAATACCGCACCGCATCCACGCCGAAAAAGTCAATCAGGTCGTCCACATAGATCACATTACCCTTGGACTTGCTCATCTTGCCCCCATTCATCATCAGCCAGGGATGGCCGAATATCTGCTTCGGCAGAGGCTCTCCCAGAGCCATCAGGAAAATGGGCCAGTAAATGGTATGGAAGCGGATAATGTCTTTGCCGATCAGGTGCAGATCCGCAGGCCACAGCTTCTTGTACTGCTCCGCGCTGTTTCCGTCCGCGTCATAACCGATGCCCGTGATATAATTGGTCAGTGCGTCCAGCCACACATATACCACATGCTTATTGTCAAAGTCCACCGGAATCCCCCACTTAAAAGAAGTGCGGGACACGCACAGATCCTGCAGGCCCGGCAGCAGGAAATTGTTCATCATCTCGTTTTTGCGGGACACGGGCTGAATAAATTCCGGATGGCTGTTGATATGCTCGATCAGCCGGTCAGCATATTTACTCATACGGAAAAAATATGCTTCTTCCTTGGCAGGCTTAACCTCCCTGCCGCAGTCGGGACACTTGCCCTCCACCAGTTGGGATTCGGTCCAGAAAGACTCGCAGGGCGTACAATACAGCCCCTCATAGGCCCCCTTGTAGATATCCCCCTGGTCATACAGACGCTTGAAAATCTTCTGCACCTGTTTCTCATGGGGCTTATCCGTGGTGCGGATGAACTTGTCATACTGAACATTCAACTGATCGCAGAGCCCCCGGATCACCCCTGCCACATTGTCCACAAAGGCCTGGGGAGTTATGCCCGCCTCCTGGGCCTTCAGTTCGATCTTCTGCCCGTGTTCATCCGTTCCGGTCTGGAAAAACACATCATACCCCTGTTTTCTCTTAAAGCGGGCGATGGCATCCGCCAGCACAATCTCGTAATTGTTGCCAATATGAGGCTTACCGGATGTATAAGCGATGGCAGTTGTAATGTAATAAGGTGTCTGACTCATATTTTTACCTCCTCGTATGATTTACCCATACCCTTCTTTACCTGTTCCAATGTGCCGATGCCGCAGGTTATAGGATATGCTGTGAAAAATGTGTATGGCATAACGAAAGGCCCGCCTCCGCATGCCAAAAACGCATGAGAAGACGAGCCGTAAGCCCGTGTTACCACTTCTCTTCGCCCCTCCCTCACGAAAGGAGCCTCATCGGGTCCGAAACAGCTGCCGACTGCCTAACCCTATCCGCTATAACAGGCGGAACCTGTCGCAGCCTAACCGGGAAAACTGTACGCGGCGCCATCTCTTCCCACAAATTGCCGCAAACCCAACAGTCCGCTGCAACTCGGAAAGCCATCGCTCCCCGGCTCGGTGCGCTGCTCAGAAGCCATCTTCCACATGCCCATGCCTCATCCCTCTCAGCCACAGTCTCCTGCGGGGATGTTCTCTGGAAAACCCGGACACATGTACTCTCTTCGTCAAAGCGTTTCTTTCAATGTATAGATTGCATTATACAAGAGGTTCTGTATTTTGTAAAGAGGTTTTGTAACGGATGCGGCGGATGCATCTTATCTCTTTTTCCTCTTTCTGCCCAATACAGCCTTGCCCTGGGCCCGATACAGGCTGTCGTCCTGCTGGTCCACTTCGAATCCCACGATCCAGTTTCTTTTCTGAAAAGCATCCAGAAGGGCTTCGTTGCCAGGGGTCTGCTCCAGGATGATACGGCTTCCGTTAAGTAAATCTAAAAAGTCCCTCTGTTCCAGGTTTTCCAAATATCGCTGCAATTCCGATAGTTTCAGCATATTGCGGTTGACACTCTTTGCCAGGGCCTTCTTTTTTCGCTCCGGCGATTCCTCCTCGCTGTTTATAAAAGCAGAAAACGCTTCCCTGTCTGATACCAGCACGGAAAGGAACTCCTCCTCCCATGTCTCTCCGTCAGTGTGAGACAAAGACAAATATTCCGAAACATTTCTACCTGCAAATACAGGCGCAAGCTTGGGATAATGCTCTCTGATATACTGAAGGTTTTCCTGAGTCATGGAAATTTTTTTCCAAAAAATCAGTATCCGCATCTTATCTTCACCCACATCTCCAACATCAGCGGTATCACATGTGAGCGAAAAAGATTTCACCAGTTCATTATACTTCTCTTTGCGCAGGAAATTGCATCTTATTATTTCCATTTGCAGAAGTTTCATCGTTCCTTCCCCATATGCATTGTCCAGTTCCTTCTCCGATAGTGTAATCGGGCCGGGATACCTGTTGATGTAGTCCGCCAGCACCTCGTCCATGCCATTTCCCGACAGGAAATAATAGTCCGTAAGGTTATGGGGTTCCGCCGCCACATGACCTTCCATCAGCCCGGGCCAGAAATCTTTATTTTCTACCTGACTCAACTGAGAAATCTCTCTGCGGCAGGCCAGGGTCCCGATATATTTTTCCCTGGATTCCCGGGATAAGTCCTCCCTGTTCAGCACGGAAAGTATAATCTTCTCCTCATCCTCCAGAGGTTCGCCCCAGGCCGCCAGTTCCTCCAGGACTGTCTCCAGATTTTCCTCCACATAAAGTCTTAAAGGTTCCTCCCCCTTCTCATATACCAGTGTAAGCATCCTGGAACGCCGGATCTCCTCCAGCGGCAGTTTGTATAAATCTTGAAATATAAAACTTAGATTCTCCCAGTTTATCACATATAGCCAGCGATAGTATATCTGCTGCCAAAGTAATGAATCATATATGATCAGGTCCATATCTTTGTCGGGTCCTTTCTCCAGAGCGGCTTCTTCCAATGCAGTTTCTTCCAAAGCGTCCTCTTCCAGAGCGGCTTCCTCCTCTGTGAGTTGAAGCCTGCTGAACTTAACTCCAAAATGTTCCACTCCTGCTATAAATCTTTCCCTTTCATCCTCCATAGACGCTTCATAAAGAAGTTGCGGGGTCTGCCCCGCATATTCGGCAATGTGCCGCAAATCCTCGGGATCTTCGGAGCAATATGCTTCCCACTGGAGTATGGTCTGCAAAACATACTTTCTCTTTGTGCGGTCACTCAGCGCTTCCTCCTTCAGCACCCAGGAAGCCGCGTTCCCACAGTCCACATTGATCTGCCGGACAAAATCGTTTCCATATTTTCCGTTCCACAGATAGCCCCCAAAAAATTCCATGGAATTATTTTTAAAGATGTACTGTACCAGCCTGTATAGTCTGCCCTCATAATCCACTGCCCGCTTTTTCATGCCCACAGGTACATCCACAGGATGGCAAACCGCCGTCAGTAAGGCGTCCAGCAACTGATAATTCAGGCATTCCGCCGTTTCAAACTGGCTGTTATGCATCCAGTTGACCACTTTCCAGGGTTCCTTCAGCTGATAAGTGGCCCCTTTATAATTGTG
>Ga0224742_10017_pt1 | contig 33509 bp, 33 predicted proteins | sample LIM_E_Water_Neg_FD_161631 | JGI IMG/M metagenome (GOLD analysis project Ga0224742, IMG submission 161631) | Enriched cells from gastrointestinal tract of the lab mouse from Pacific Northwest National Laboratory (PNNL), Richland, Washington... | ecosystem: Host-associated > Mammals > Digestive...
GATGGTAACCTGACCGCATTCCGGATGCTGGGTATTGCTCAGCGCCGCTTGGATCACATAATTCATACGCTGCCTCCTTGTTGTTAGTTGCCGTTCCCCCAAAAAAGAAAAAAGGCGCTGCCCTTTTTCAGGGAAACGGCCTTTACTGGTACAAATATTAGCTTTTAGCTGAACTGCATTCCACCGTCTTCCGGAGCTTCAATCTTCTGCTCCTGGTCGAGAAGCTCACCCAGATTCGGGATACATAGCTCGATCTGATCTATGATGGATTGCAGGCATTTCCCCTGCTCATCCGTGATGGAGTATAGGCCTGCCTGCACTTCGACACTGCAATGGTATATCTCTATCAACTGCTTTTGATCAAAAAGGGCACTGCGGGGGATGAGGTCTGAGCGGGTGGCAAAGTCCCGCTTGGCGGCAGTGTAGCTGTCCGCACCTCCGCCGGGACCGTAGTAGTGTCCGCTTCTCAGGGAAGTCCGATCAGATGACCGCTCCCATGTAACGAATTGAACGCCATACCTGGTAGGGTGGTCTGCCAGGACTACGCCGTTGAAATCCGCCAGCAGTCTATAGTCTCCCGTCAGGCTATTGGTCGTTAACTGAGGCGCTGCCGCCATTTGGCTCATATACTCGGCAGTGGCTTTGGTGATGGAGTTCGCTCTGTCAAGAGCGGCGCTCCTGTAGTCATCTGCTACATCCTCCCTCCAGTACCTTACCGTGCCGGTGTCCAATGCGAGGCAGAGACGCTGGCCGTCCAGCTCCACCGGCAGGAGCCCATCATCCGTTTCCGGTTTCACAACGAAGCCCGCATGCTGAAGATTGAGGGTCAGTTCTCTGAAATACTTGCTCATTGCTGCAGTTCCTCCTTGTTTTCTTTGTAAATTGAAAAAGGGCCCTGTTTTTTTGATATAAAATCATTAAACCAAGACCCTGATAACGATATTAGTTTTGAGACGGGGGAGAGTATCTGCCTGATTCTGCTTTTAATAAGATAGTTTGGATCAGATGTCCGCCCCAGTTTCTATAAAATAAGAACTCATATAGTTGTTGGCTATATGAGTTCTTGGTTGTGGTGGAGATAAGCGGGATCGAACCGCTGACCTCCTGAATGCCATTCAAGCGCTCTCCCAGCTGAGCTATACCCCCACATATTTGTACCCCTTGTGTCGCAAGGGGTTTGGAATTTTGGAACCGGATTTTATCCGATTCTTTGTGGGGTTGCTTACTGGATACTGTGCGCTCCCAGCTGAGCTATACCCCCACATGTTTGTTGTTTCAAAAATTTAGCGCCCTTTTTGATCTGTTGCCGTGGGAGTTCGACTCCCATCAGTCGTTTAAAGACCGCTTTTGGCATCTGTTGTTTGACCCGTGAAAAATCAGCGGTCTAAAACCCGGAAAACGCTTGATGCCGTAGGCGTTCAGCCCACGGCATCGAAAGCGTTTTACATAGTTGGTGCCGGTGGCGGGACTCGAACCCGCACGCCATCGCTGGCAATGGATTTTGAGTCCACCTCGTCTACCAATTCCAACACACCGGCAAGTCTGAAAAGTATTATACACAATATTGGCTTGCTTGGCAAGTATAATTTTTAGAATCTCCAAACACTGTCGATTTACCATTGAAGTGAGAAAGCCCGAAAGAGCTGGACACACTTCAACTTTATTATGCTTTGGGAAAGGAAGATGGGGAATATGGGCCGAAAACTCCACTATCTCAGGCCGAGTGAGCGGGCAAAGATTGAGAGGCTCCACAACGGCGGAGCCCCTGGATGGAGGCTTATTTTGCGAATCTATGTTTGATGACTATGTAGCCTTTAGCGCACCAGCTCCACATTTTGTTCCCTATCACTAAGGCCGAAAACCCTGACGGAGCTATCCGATAAGAAGCAGTACTGCTTCAACAGATTTTGGCATCTATACTGCAAAATTTAAAGCATTGGGCTTTGAAATTGTTTCAGAGCCAAAACGCCCTGGTTGGTAACCGTACAGCCGTTTTTCTCCTGTGCAATCAAACCCCGATGCTCCAACGCCCTTAAAATCGCCCGTATCTTTCCAACACCAAGATCAGTTCCAGACTCAGAGAGTATTCCATGAAGCCGGTTTCGTCCCACACCCCGGGGGCCGCAGCCGGATATGGCGCTCAAAGTCATGTACTCCGGCTGGCTGAGGAACACACGGCCCCCACCATCCTCCTCAGCAGACATATATCCGGGAAGGTCTTGGGGGGTGAGGGGCCGGCCCTCGTGGGTGAGCTTGATGTACTCCGCAGCATTCATCAGCTCCCGCACATTGCCGGGCCAGCGGTAGGTTTGCAGGAATTGCGTGATCTTCGGACCTAGCAGGGTCTGTGTCAGTTCCGTGTCCAGGTCCAGAAAGTGCCGCAGCAGGGGCAGAATATCCCCCGGCCTGTGCCGCAGGGGGATGGTGGTCAGGGGAAACATACTCAGGCGGAAGAACAGGTCCTCTCGAAATTTCCCTTCCCGGATCATGGCGGGCAGATTCTTGTTGGTGGCGGCGATGATTGACACCCGAATGGGAATCTCCTCTGCCCCGCCCACCCGGCGGATGGACTTCTCCTCCAGGGCGCGGAGCAGCTTAGCCTGAAGCTCCAGAGAGGCGTCTCCGATTTCGTCGATAAAAACCGTGCCGCCATCCGCCAGTTCAAAGATACCCGCCTTGCCCCCTTTTTTGCCCCGGTGAAGGAGGCGTCCTCGTAGCCAAACAGCTCACTTTCCGCCAGGGTAGGGGTGAGGGAGGTGACGTTCACCGGGATAAAGGGGGCCCTGCGGCGGGGAGAGCCGCTGTGGATGCTCTGGGCCAGAATCTCCTTTCCGGTACCGCTCTCCCCCTGAATGAGGACGGTACCCCCAGTGCGGGTGAACTTCTCCGCCAGAGCCAGCATTTTTCTGCCCCCCTCGTCCCAGGTGAGGTAGTCCTGAAAGGTGTACAGCCGCCGGCGCTGACGCGGGGCGCTGTCCTGACGGATACGCCGGTCCAGCTTCTGGATGGTGTCCGCGTAATCGGCAGTGACAAGATAAGAGGGACCCATATCGTCCAGCGCCTTGATTCGCAGCAGCACGGTCCGGTTTCGGACGGGCACCACAAAGCTGCCCTCCTCCAGCCGGCGGAACCTGTCCCCGAACAGTTCCTCCAGCCGCCGGTCTAGCAGCTGCTCCCGGCTCTGCCCCAGGATGGACTCAAACAGGGGATTGGTGCGGAGCAGCCGCAGCTCCGGGCCGATATAGGCGATGCCGCTGTCCACCTGGTCAAAGATGCCCGCCAGCAGCCGCTCTGTCCGCTCGGTCTGCCTCCGACTCTGGGACAGGGACTTGGATACTGTCACGATCTGGCTGAGATACCGGGCCACCAGGCTCTGGTCCAGCAGGTGCTCCGCGCCCAGCAGGCGGGCCAGGTCATAGATGGTGCGGATATCCAGGGTACGCACACCGATGTCGATAACACGGGTGATGTGGTCAGGCACATAGGACCGCTCTCCCGGCGTGATGGCGATGCTGATCTCCGGGTGGCTGGGGCCGCCCGGGTAACAGGGGAAGTAATACAGGTCGGTGAGGCCGATCTCCATCAGCTGGCCGATAGCCTCGGCTGCGGTGTCTTTATCGTCGTTGACCAGCAGTACCCGGCTGCCCGCCTCCAGCTCAATGACCTCCTGGAGGTTCCGGTAGTTGATGACTCGCTGGGCCGGGAGGGCGGTGGCGGAGAGGGCGGTCCCACTGCACAGGGCCTGGCTGTATTTGGAGGAGAACAGGACGATGTCCCGGCCCTCCGCCCGCTCCCGCAGCTGGTGGCACAGGCAGAACTCGGCCTGGGCCACGCCTTTGAAGATAGCGTTCAGCTCCGCCGTGATAGACTCTCCGGTGGGGATACCCACACAGACGACCAGAATTTGTTTCATAGCGGCCTCCTGTAAAGTGTTTTTATCATTTTATCACAGGGGGAGGCAGAGACGCAACAAAATATCTCCCCGCCCAAGGGGTGGGCGGGGAGATAGGCAGAATTTGGGGAAATCAGTTGTAGCCCATCAGAACGGCGGCAACGATGAAGATGGTGGAAAAGACAAACAGGAAGGCCATCAGCTTGATGGAAAACTTCACCCACTGGCCGAAGTCCATCCGGGCCGCGCCCAGGCAGCCGATAAGGGCGCCGGAGGTGGGGACTACCAGGTTGGTAAAGCCGTCGCCGAACTGGAAGGCCAGCACGGCCACCTGACGGGTGACGCCCACCAGATCGCTGAGGGGGGCCATCATGGGCATAGTCAGGGCGGCCTGACCGGAGCCGGAGGTGACGAAGAAATTGAAGATGCTCTGGAAAATGTACATGAACCAGGCGGAGACGGCAGCCGGAAGCTGGCCGATGGCGCCGGCGGCGGCGTGGAGAACGGTATTCAGCACGCTGGGGACGCTGGGGTCGGAACCGCCCAGCACCACCAGGACGCCTCTGGCCATGCCCACCACCAGGGCGGCGCCCAGCAGGTCGGCGGCCCCCTTCTGGAAGGAGGTGGCGATGTCGTTGGTCTTCATATCGTTGAGCTTGAAAATAACGCCGATGATGCCGGATATAAGCCCCATGATAAAGAACTGGGCAGTAATTTCAGGGATATAGTACCCGTGAGCCACCACACCCCAGATTACCCAGATGACGGTGACCAGCAGAGTGATGAGCACCAGAATGTCGCCCGCGCCCAGCTTGATGTTCTTCACATCTTTGCTGGCGGCGTCCTGGCGGAAGTACTCGTCAGAATCATGGCTGTAGGAGGCCAGAGGATTTTTCTTCACCTTCCGGGCGTAGAACATGGTAAAGGCGATGCCGAACGCCGTGAAGAACACCCAGGAGAAGGCCCGCAGGCCGGCGCCGGACATGATGGGGATGCCGGAAAGACCCTGGGCCACCGAGACGCTGAAGGGATTCATCCAGGAGGTGGCAAAGCCGATCTGAGTGGCTCCGTAGGTAATCATGACGGCCACCACCGCGTCGTAGCCCATCATGACCATAACCGGGGCCACAATCATAACGAAGGGGATGGCCTCCTCGCTCATGCCGAAGATGGCGCCGCCGGCGGAGAACAGCAGGAACAGGACGGGGATAATCAAAAACTCCTTGGACTTGGTCTTGCTGATAGCGGCGAAGATGGCATTTTCCACCGCGCCGGTGCGGAACATGATGCCGAAGGCGCCGCCTACAATGAGGATAAAGGCGGCTACGCCCACAGCCGCGCCCCACTTGTCGCCGGACACCAGGCCCTCGAAGGCGTAGTTGAGGAAACCAATTTTGCCGCCCACGTCATCAGTGCCAAAAATGGGGGCCTTGTAATTGACCTTGTTGCCGTTTTCATCGGTGACATACCGGAAGGAGTCGGCGTCCAGGACGGTGCGGGTTTTGGTCTCGCCGTTCTGCTCATAGCTGACCTCGATGGTATCGTACTGACCCATAGGGATCATGTAGGTCAGAACGGCGCAGAACAGCACCACAAAGAAAAGGATAACAAAGGTGTGTGGGAAATTGAATTGTTTTTGTTTCATGATAGCCTCCTGATTCTCTCTCAAAATTTTTGTTTATTCGAAGCTGCCTTTAACCAGTAGTTCCCCGTCGCGAAGCATGATCTGCCCCCGGGCAATGACGGTCTGAATCGCCAGCGTATCCGGGTCCGCCAGCACCAGATCAGCGTCGTTCCCCTCCCGGACCCGTCCCTTGCGTGACAGACGCAGGTGGTCGGCCACGTTGGAGGTGATGGTGCGCAGGGCGGTCTCCAGGGGGATATTCTCCTGCCGGACGGCGTCCCGCACTTCCTGGTAGAGGGTGTCCACCCGGGCTACCTGAACGTCGATGTTCTCCCCCTCACGGTTGAAGACAGGGAGGGAGCCCTGGCCGTCGGAGGAGAAGGTGATGTGCTCGATGGGTACACCGGCATCCAGCATCTTTTTCAGCCCGTCGCTGGACTTCAGCTCCCCCTCCTCCTGGAAGGAGGCGTAGCTGCTGGTGGTGAAGTCCACATAACCGCCCCCCTTGGCGTAGGTGATCCCCCGCTCAAAAAGGAGGGGATTGCGGTTCATGTGCGTGGGGATCATGTGGTATGCGGGCAGGGGGGTTTCCACTTTCACCCGCTCCAGATACTCCAGCATCTGGCCGTCGTCCCCCATGTGGATGTTAACCACGCCTCCCTTTCCGGACAGCATCCCTCCCACCCGGGTGTCGGCCACAATGCGGACGAACTCCTCAAAGGCGGGCTGAGAGGAGCGGTGGTCGGCAATGGCAATTTCTCCCACGCCGATGACCTCGTCAATGAACAGCAGGTCGGAGCGGATGTCAGCCAAAAAGGTGCGGACGGGGACGTCGTAGGAGCCGGTGTAGATGTAGCAGCTCACCCCCTCGTCCTTGAGCTGTTTGGCCTTGGCGATGAGATTCTCCATCCGCCGGGTGACGCCGTCCGTCCCCAGGCAGCCCACCACCGTGGTGGTGCCCGCCCGGATCATATCGGACAGCTTCAGTTCCGGCGTCCGGGAGCGGTAGCCCCCCTCGCCCCCGCCCCCCAGGATGTGGACGTGGCTGTCGATGAAGCCGGGCAGCAGCAGCTGGCCGGTGCCGTCAACCACCTCCACCGGCAGGTCCGGCCCGGGGGCGATGGAGTCCCGGATGGCACAGATCTCACCGCCGGCCAGAAATATGTCCTTGACACCCAGCGGCTCTGGAGCATATACGGTTGCATTTTTGATAAGCAGCATGTTTTCTCTCTCCCTTCTTGTTTTATTCCGGCCTCTTTGGAATTTTTCTCTCCCTAATACATCAAGCATAGTCTGTGCCAATATTTCGGAAAAGAGGATTTTGTTGAAATCCCTCCCAAACCAATTATTTACGGTACAATTCTCAGAAAATAGTATACATTATTGAACAGACACAAAAGTCGACATGGCTTATTTTAGCCTGACATGGCTGAAATGAGCCGTATTGAGGCTCGCATTAGCTTTTGAATCATCAGACAAAGCACCGGCTGCTGTCAGGCAACCGGTGCTTACAGTTTGCCAGAAAATCTCGCGCTCAGTAAGTTTTTACACCTATAGCATGTTGATAAAGAAGGTAATTGTAATGCTGTTAATGAAGTCGGCAAACATACTGCCCACAATGGGGACCAGGATGTAGGCCTTAACGGAGGGGACAAAGCGGTCGGTCAAAGCCTGCATGTTGGCCATAGCGTTGGGGGTAGCGCCCATGCCGAAGCCGCAGGCGCCCGCAGACAGGATAGCGGCGTCATAGTTGCGGCCCATCACATTGAACACCACAAAGTAGGAGAATAGGAACATCAGAACCACCTGGACCACCAGCAGGATAATCAGAGGCACGGCCAGGGCCGCCAGCTGCCACAACTTTAGGGTAATCATGGCAATACCGAGGAACAGGGACAGGCAGATACTGCCAATGTCGTCAATGGCGGGCATCGGGACCTCAAACTTCCCGGAAAACGCGCTGACATTGCGCATAATGGCGGCCACAATCATGGCACCGATGTACACCGGGAAATTCATTCCCGTTTTAGACAACAGCCAGGAGACAATCGTGCCTACGCCCATGGCGATGGCCAGCTGATAGGCCGCAGAGGCGTATCCCCTGATGGCGCTTCCGCTCTGCTCCTCGCCCTGATCAGGCAGTGTGTTCTCTACAGGGACAGCGGTTCTCAGCAGGTCATGCTTCAGGATCAGCCGGCGTCCCAGCGGCCCGCCCATAAGAGAGCCGGCAATCAGGCCAAAGGTCGCCGCCGCGGTACACAAGGTGGTGCCGCCCTCCAGACCCAGGCCTTCCAAGGTGGGCCCAAAGGCTCCCGCCGTTCCGTGTCCGCCCACCATAGGGATGGAACCGGTACACATACCCAGCATGGGGCTCACCTGCAGTACCTGCGAGAAGCCGATGGCCGCAACATTCTGGAGGACAATCAGGGCGGTGACGCATACCAGGAAGATAAGCAGGCTGACGCCGCCGCTCTTAAGCACTTTCAGATTTGCCTGGAAGCCGACAGAGGTAAAGAACATGACCATACACACATTTTTCAGGGTTTCGTCAAAGGTCAGTTCCATCACACCGGCAGAGTAAAGAACGCAGGATAAAATGGCAAAGATCAGGCCGCCCACCACTGAGAAGGAACGCAGAAGGTTTCCAGCAGCTTGACCCGCTTTTTCAGCCATCCGCCCAGGAAAAGAACCACCACAGCCACGGCCAGTGTCTGATACATATCCAGCGAGACCTGGAAGCTCTTGATGCTTTTCGCCGGTGTTCTGGCCTCCACCTCAATGCCCTGTTCCCCGTAGTAGGCCGCCGCGCCAAAGTGGAAGGGAATGGGAACAGACTGCACCGCGTGCTCCGCATCCAGCTCCGCGTCCACCGCAACGGCCCCCTGAATCTGACTGTTATAGGTAAACAGGGTGTCCGTAATCTGCTTAACGATTGCGGCATCCAGGGAATCGGCCGCAACCAGAACCGCCCGGACGCCCAGAGTAACCACGTCCTCATCCTGGCCCTTATAGGTGCCGGCCGGAATGCGGCACATTGCGTAGCAGTTGTAAAGGCCCATCAGCTGATCAATGGTCCGCTGGTCAGGGGAAATCAGACGGATATCCATTTTTTCCGCCAGCTCAGACACCGCGTTGGTGGGAGCGCCCGCCGTACAGAAAAAGGCGTCCAGCTCGCCCCGCTCCATGGCGGCGGCGGACTCGGCGAAGGCCAGCCGGCTGACCTTCATCTTATCCAAGGTCAGACCGTTCGCCCGAAGAATCTGTTCCGCGTTCCGGGTCACGCCGGAGTCCTCCGCGCCCACAGAAACCCGCTTCCCCGCCAGATCGGCCACGGACGCAATGCCGGAATCTTTTGTGACCACAATCTGACAGGCCTCTGTGTAGAGGCCGCCCACTGCACTGTAGCCGGAGAGAATCATCCCCTCGAAGCTGCCCTCGCCCACAGCCGCGTACTGGAGCGTATCGCTCTGAACAATAGCCAAATCGGCCACGCCGCTTTCCAGCAGCCGCAGGTTGGCCTCGGAGCCGGTGGTCTCCTTTACCGTGACGTCCCACCCCGTCGCCTCCTTGATTGCGGGGGCCAGCGCATTGCCGTAGGCGTAGTAAATACCGCCCGTGCCCCCTGTGCCCAGTCGAATTTCATCCGCAGCTCCGTCACATCCGACCAGGCAAAGCAGCAATACGCTGCACAGGAGCAGGGCTGAGCATATCCGCTTTCGATTCATACTCTCATTTCTCCTTTTATTTTTATTTCTGATGCCGCTTTAAAATCCAGTACACTCCTCCCTTCGGTCTGAAAGAACCTGTATCTATGCCGGAGGTTGTGAATACAGATTCTCAATTACCCCACAATTAGCTCAATTGCAGGCGGTGCAGACCTTTCTTTTCCGTTGCAATCATATCATATGGCCATTGGAAAGTACAGCGGTTTTTAAATACTGTACCATAAAATCAGCCCCGCCCCTCTCACAAAAAAGGGCGGGGCTTGTGTCAATTTTTAAACACGACATCTCGCTCATCCGCTAATTCTTGCAGCGCCTGCTGGAAGTCAAAAGCCAGGTCGGTTGCCTCATCGATCAGATCATTGGCTTTAAGAACCTGGTCGATATCCTGGTTTTCCAATGCAGCGGTTGCCATGCCCATGGCGTTCAGGTACTTTGAGACGCATTTTCGATACATGTTATGTATTTCCGCAATTTCCGGGTCAGACGGGTTGACTTCCAATACCTTTTCATTCAGCTCGTGACAGAGCGGGATGGTAGTATTGCTGATTTCGTTGTACATGGTGTAATCGTCTGTGTAGTTGCTGCCGACCACACTGTGATAGCTGTCAAGCATTTCTTCTTCTAGCTCAGCTAGTTCTTTGATATCCTCGTTGATATAGGAGATAAGAGCGTCCTGCTTTTCGCTGTTGCCGCTGAAAATTCCAACCGCGACCACGATTGCGGCAATGCAGACAACAGGGAGCAGCAGCCGTTTAAACAGCGGTTTCTTGAATTGAGCGCCGCATTTAGGGCAAAATTTTGCTGACTTAGCCAGTGCCTCCCCACAATTGGGACAATTTTTCATGTTGCTCATAGTATAACTCTCCTTTTGTTTTATATGGTTCTCAGGGGTGTTTCCACCCCTGAGAGCCGGGGTATAAAACAAAAATGCCGTGCAGGTGCAAAGCCTACACAGCAAAGAAAAATCTTCGGCAACACGACCACACGACACCACAACAAACCAGACCCTTTACAAAAAGAGCCGTCTGTCGTATAATGATATCCATGCGGTGCGGCCTTTGGCCGTTGTGTAGGTGAGCGGTATTCACCTATGCAGGCTTTGCGGGTGCTGGTAACACCCATAAAGCTGCCGCATTTTTGTTTTCACGTCCATTATAGCAGAAACTGACAAGCTTTGCAAGGGCAATAACGCCGCTTTTAACGAAAACGGTGAGAGACACCGCTCTGCTTCATGATCGCATTTGCGGTATGCCGGGACTTGATCTTGCCATCCACCGTAAAATGGCGCTTGGTAATGGGGCTGTACCAGATGTCATGGTCGCCCTTGCCCCGCCTCACAAAGCTGCATCCATTCAAGGCCAGGATATTCCGAACCTGCTTTTCATATTCGGCCATCAGATTGCCACCTGCTCATGACGGGAGGAGACGAAGTTCAGATACAGGGGAGAGCAGGGGCTGCTGTTGAGTTCCAGCAGCTCCGGCACGGCAAAGCGCAGCCGTTCAATCAGCGCGTCGAAGGAGCCAGACTCCATCGCCAGCCCAGGCACATCATCGCTTTCCGCAATCCAGACCAGTGCCTCGGGGTCCCAGGTCATTTTTATTAAAAGCTCCATGGTTACCTCCATCTTCAATTGTGTGCTCTATGGTAAGCTACTGGTGCGGAGATGTCAAGGAGAAATTGCGGATGAAAATTCAGGGAAAATTAAAAAAATATCCCTTGACTGTGCACAGACAAGTGAGTAAAGTAGATAGGTAAAAAAGGCTTCAATTGGGAGGTTGATTCCAATGGGTTATACAGGACGACGGATGAGCGGCAGCCGGAGCCATTCCCGGCGCAGCGAGACGGCCATACTGATTCAAACGCTGGAGCGGGTGCTGCTGTTCCCCGCGCTGCTGCTCTACCTGGAGCTGGTGCTCCACATCTATATGAAGACCAGCCTGGCCTACGCGCCGGTGTATATTGTTTTCAGCTTCGCGGCGGGCTTTTTCCTCTCCGCCCTCACCCTGGCCTGGCCGCCGAAGGTGAACGGCATCCTCACCAAGGTGCTGGCGGTGGTAATCTCGATTGTTTTTGTGGTGGAAATCATCGCCAAGACCATCCTGCAAACCTACTACGGCCCCAGCGCCCTGGAGACGGCGGCGGGCAACAAGCTTACCGACTATGCCGGCGTGATTATCTCCACCGTCCTCCGCTCCATCCCCATTATCCTGATTCTGCTGCTCCCTGCCGTCCTGCTGTGCATCTTCGGAAGGGGTTTCCCCGGCTTTGAGCGGTTTGACATCCGCTTTGCCGGCCTGGTGCTGGGGGCCTGCGTGGTCTGCCATGTCCTGGCCATCGGCGTCACCCTCCTGCCCTGGAAGGGGGACATCACTCCCGCCATGCTCTATCGCGTGGACACCAACGTGGACGACCAGGTGGAACAGCTGGGCATGTTCACCATGCTGCGGCTGGATGTAAAGCACATGCTGTTCCCGCCCAAAAACAGCCTGGACAGCGATTTCAGCGGCATCGGCACCCTGACCCCGCCGGGGAGCTCCTCCGGCGGCGATGTCTCCACCGGGGACAGCTCCCAGACCGGGGAGCTGTCCCCGGTGGTGGACACCTCCCCCAACGTGCTGGACATCGACCTGGCCGCCCTGGCGGAGAGCGGGAAGAATGACGATATAAAATGGCTGGCCAGCTACTTCAACAGCGTTACCCCCACCCGCAAGAACCAGTACACCGGCATGTTCGAGGGCTACAACGTCATTGAGCTGGTGCTGGAGGGCTTCTCCGGCTACGCCATCGACCCCCAGCTCACCCCCACCCTGTATAAGCTGACCCACGAGGGCTTTGTCTTCAACAACTACTACACCGCCCTCCACTACACCAGCACCTCCAACGGCGAGTGCCAGACCCTGCTGGGTCTCTACCCCAAGAACGGCAACCCCATCACCATGAAGGACACCGGCGTGTTGAGGTTCACAGAGAACGGCCAGACTGTGGGGTTCAACGCCTACCTGACACTGCCCCAGCAGCTGAAGCGGGCGGGCTACAGTGTGTTGGGCTACCACGCCAACTCTGAGATGTACGGCCGGGCTCTGTCCCACTCCAATCTGGGCTACGACTGGCACCAGTTCCAGGTGGGAGACCTCAAAAGTTCCCCCCGGGGCACGCTCAGCGAGTTCGAGGGCCTGGAGGTGAGCGACAGCGGCAAGCTCCTCTGGCCCCAGCGGGACACCCACATGATTTCGGCCAGCGTGGACGACTATATCAACAGCGACACCCCCTTCCACGTCTACTACCTGACCATCAGCGGCCACATGCCCTACTCCGATAACCGGGTGGTGGCCCCCTACCGGGATGTTGTCCGGGCCCTGCCCTACAGCGAGACCACCCAGAACTACGTGGCCACCGCCATAGAGGTGGACCGGGCCTTGGAGCTGCTGCTCCAGAAGCTGGAGGCGGCGGGCAAGCTGGACAAGACCCTCATCGTGGCCACCGGCGACCACATCCCCTACTTCAACGTGGACACCCTGGAGGAGCTGTCCGGCCAGACCTTCGGCAGCTCCAAGGACATGGAGAGCCTGAACGAAAAAAATATCAACTTCGACGTATATAAAAACTCCCTTATCCTCTGGTCGGCCACCATGGAGGAGCCGGTCATCGTGGATAAGCCCTGCTGTCAGGTAGATATCCTGCCCACCGTGTCCAACCTGCTGGGGCTGGAGTACGACTCCCGTATGCTGGCGGGCAGCGACATCCTGTCTGACAGCGAGGGGCTGGTGATCTTCACCTCCACCTGCTGGCGGACCGACCGGGGCTTCTACAACCGCTTCACCCAGGAGTTCACCCCGGCGGAGGGAGTCACTATGACGGCGGAGGAACAAGAAAATTACGTCTCCGCCATGAAGAAGCTGGTGAGCTATAAGCTGAAATCCACCCCGATGATTGTGGAAAACAACTTCTATAACGAGGTGTTCGGAGGGTGACCTCCTGCCTCCCCCACAAAACAGTTGCTTTTTTTTAATGGAGTGCTATAATAGAATCAACCTCAATCGGGCAGACTGAACAGAAGCCGCCCGCAAAGAAAGGAGCGCATATTATGAGCTTTGATCCCTATGAGTTTGACCGGGGCTATACCTCCGTACAGGGCGAGACCCTGGGTCAGTACACCGCCAAGACCTTCCTGTGGATGGTGCTGGGTCTGCTGGTCACCTTCGGGGTGGCGGTGGGCTGCTGGGTGACAAACACCACCCTCTACCTCTACTACTCCGGCAGCCTTCAGGCTGTCAGTCTGGGCGTGTTGATTGCCACGCTGGTGCTGGCCTTCACCATGGGCCACCGCATCCAGAAAATGCGGGTGGGCACCGCCATCGCCATGTTTGTGGCCTTCTCCGCCCTGTTTGGCTTTACCCTGTCCATCTACCTGTATATCTATGATCTGGGCATCCTGGCCTTCTGCTTCCTGCTCACCGCCGTCTACTTCGGCGCCCTGGCGGCCTATGGCTTCCTCACCGGGCGGGACCTGTCCAGCCTTCGGGTCATTCTGTTCTCCAGCACCATTTTCCTGGTTATTTTCGGGTTGCTGTCCATGTTCATCCCCGGGCTGGCAATGTTCGACCGGGTGATCTGTCTCGTCGGCATCGCCACCTTCCTGGGCTGGACCGCCTACGACACCCAGAAGATCAAGGTCTACTACAACTACTATTCCGTCTCCCCTGAGATGCTGGCCAAGGCCTCCATCTTCTCCGCCCTCCAGCTCTATCTGGACTTCATTAACCTGTTCCTGTACCTGCTGCGCTTCCTGGGCAATAAGCGCAACTGACATAGACAGCACAGCGGCCGCTCCATTTCGGGGCGGCCGCTGCTCTGTTTTTCAGCCTTCCACCCTCCGGGGGGAAGGTGCCCCAGTGCGCACACTGGGGCGGATGAGGGGGCGGGGCGGGTACGCGGTACGCCTAACGGTTGCAACCTCATCCGTCACGGCTGCGCCGTGCCACCTTCCCCTTTGAAAGGGGAAGGCCTGGAGGTATGCCCTTACGCTGGCGTTTTTCTGTCAGCCCTGGGGATCATAGGCGTTGCTGTCCTCCTCCGGGGCGGAATCCACTCCGAAAGCGGGCAGCTTCTGCTGGGGCAGGTCCTCCACATCGTAGTGGGCCCCGTCGTACCAGGGCTCCTCGGCAATCAGGTCCTCGTCATCCGGGACGGTGGCCCCGCCGGGCATGATGTCGTAGCTCACCGGCTCCTCACCCTCGGGGATGACAGACGGTTTGTCGTTGGCGATGTCCATGCTGACCCGCTGGCCCACCTGGACGTAGATGGCATCGTCCTCCGGGTCCATCCGACACAAGACAGCCAGAACGTGGCCGTTTACCTCAGTGAGGGTCAGTTCAATGCGGTTGTGCTCCTCGTCAATGCCCCAGCTGGCCATGACTTCTCTGCACTTGGGGTCGGCGTCGGGGAGGGCGTTGAGCTGGTCCATCAGTCCCGTCAACTGGGCCAGGGAGTACTTGCAGGAGGAGAACATCACCTGGTCGCTGCCCGTCCAGTCCAGCACCTGGAGCTCCAGACTTTTATCCGCCGGGTCCTTGCTCTCCACCAGCTGGACCACCAGCCAGCCGGAGCGGTCGATATAGGCCCCGCCATACCAGTCGGGGTAGACGCCGTCGAAGCGGTCCATCAGCTCCTCATAGGCGTTCAGCGCCTCCTCCTGGGAAGGGGCGTCACCGATATAGGCCCCGCCGGGCAGGTCGCCGGTGTTGGGGGCAGGGAGGGCTCCGGTGTGGACATACAGCTCCTTCTGGGAGAATACTTTCAGGGAGTCCAGGTTGAAGGGTTCGTCCCCCTCGCTGTTTTTTTGTCCGTCCACGAACTTCCACCACTTGGCCCAGGTCATCTGGTAGCCGATGGCCTGATACTCGTCAATTTCCTCTTGAGTGTAGCCCACATCCAGCATGGCGGCGGTCAGGTCCTCGGGGGTCATGCCCATGTCCTGGTCGCCCCCCTCGCTTCCGCCGGTGGCGGTAGTGGCGTTTTCCAGGACGAACCCAGTCAAATCATCCACCGTCACATAGCTGTGGAGGGCGGCCTTGCCCTCGGGTTTTCCGGCCTGATAGACGGCATACACGCCAATCACCAGCGCCGCGCAGGCGGCGACGGCACCGTACTTCATCCAGGGGACGGGCCGTTTCTTCACCGGCTGGGCCAGTTGTTCGGTGAGGGCCGCCCGGACCTGGGGGGAGGGGGTCATCTGCTTCTGCATGGAATCAAACAATTCCTTATTCATCGAAAAATTCTCCTTTCAGCTTTTCCCGGAGCTGCTCCCGGCCCCTTGTCAGCCGCATCCGGACGGCTCCGGGGCGTATTGCCAGAATTTTGGCGATCTCCTGGGTGGACAGTTCCTGGAAGTAAAACAGATAGATGGGCAGGCGGTAGTCCTCGGCCAGGGCTTGCAGTGCCTCCCACACCCGGTTTTCCTCGGGCTCCCGGAACTGGACGGGGGCGTCCTCCCGTTCCGACAGGGGGACGGTTTTCCGCCTCCAGCTGGAGGCAGTCACCCGCCGGGACTGGTTGACGGTGGTGCGCAGCAGCCATGCCTTCCGGTGCTCCTCGTCCCGGAAGACCTTCCCGGATTGGTAATAGGCCAGGAAAACCTCCTGAAATACGTCGTCGGCGTCGGTCCGGCTGCCCGTCCGGGCCAGGGCCAGACCGTACACCATGTCCTGATAGCGGTCCAGAATCGAATCCATCTCACCGCCCGCGCGCAGCGGCAGATTGTCCATTGGCAAGACCTCCTTTCACCTATTACTCAAAGCAGCGGGGGAAATTGTCACAGAAAACGGAAAATATTTTTGTGTATGGCGGTTTGTCCCGGGCCGGAGTAAAACCTCTGCCCGGCGGGACAGACCGGGCAGTATTTTGACAGGTGTTCCGAATTTATGAGACGGGCGCGTTTTAAATCGGCTTATACCTTGACAACGCCCCCGATTTTGCATATAATGAACGAAACAAGGCGATGCGAAAGAGGAGTACCCGGTTTTTGGGCGTTCAGAGAGGGGACGGAAGGTGCAAGTCCCTGCCCGGGCTGGAGAAGGTGGCTTTCGGGCTCCGTCCCTGAACGCACAGTAGGGGGCGGCGGAACTTCCCGTTACCGAAGAAAGAGTGTCCCCCTCCGGGGAAATTCAGGTGGTACCGCGGTTTTACAGCCGCCCTGAGTCTGTTGGACTCGGGGCGTTTTTTATGGGGTGACGGAATGATCGTGATTCAGACAACCATCGACCAGAAGGCCATGACCGCCCTGGCCAGGATGACCCGCAAGACGGTGCGCCGGGGGCGGAACGGCCCGGTGCGGCTGATGGCCTGGTTTGTGGTCCTGCTGGAGGCCTACCTCACCGTGATCTATGTCCGGGCCGGCCTGGGGGGCTGGCAGATGAACCTGCTGCTGGGGGGCATCATGCTGGCCTGCATCCTGGGGGAGGACTGGGTGAACGGGGCCATCGGCCTGCGGCGGACCGCCCCCGAGGAGCTGGAGGTCAACGCCGCCTTTCAGGACGACCGCTGCTACGTCTGCCGCTCCCAGGGCGGGGAGCGGTGGTGGCTCTACAGCCAGATCTGGGTGGTGGTGGAGACCGGGGACTATTTTGCCCTGCTTCTGGACCGGAAACACGGCCAGATTTACCACAAGAAGGGCTTTACCTGGGGCACCGAGGAGGAATTTCGGGCGCTGATTCAAAAGAAAACCGGGCTGAAAATACAGGTAGTGCGGTAAAATGAACAGGAGGAAGACAATGAAGCAACACAAGGACGTGCCGGAAAAAATCGTGTTTCAGGGCACGGCGGACCAGTTGGAGCAGGCGGGGGACTATCTAATTCTCCTCAGCTATGTGCGCAGCGTCCGCCGGGGGAGGATTATGGGACCCATTGTCACCATTTTCCTGGCCATGGCGGTGATGATTCAGTTCCGCAGCGGCAACAGCGCCCTGACCTGGGTCTATTTGATTCTGGCGCTGTATGTGGGCATGACGGTGATGCGCAAGACCATGGGGGGGGACCCGGCGGCGTCGGTAAAGGCCAACCGGGAGAGCCGGGCCGCGGCGGCCGCCGCCGGCAAGTACGACGGAAACCTGCCCTTCCGCATCGAGCTGGCGGAGCACCAGTGCCGGGTGTACTTCGGTGATGGCGGCCAGCCCAGCCAAATCTTCGACTGCCGTAAATTCCGCTCGGCGGTGGAGTGCGACGAGATTGTCTGGCTCACCGGAAAGCGGGGGCTGGGCCTGCCCCTGCCCAAGGAGCAGCTGGTGGACGCCACCCCCAGCCAGCTGCGCCGGTGGCTGAAGCCCTACGCCGCCATCTGGAGCATGAGCCACATCCCCGATAAGCTGAAGGAATCCATCGCCCAAACGGAGGATAAGGCGGGTTAGCCCGGGCGAACCAGGGTGTTCAGCTCCCGGGCCAGCTTCAGCGACGCCTGGAACAGGTGCTCGTTTTCGATGCTGCTTTGGGCAGACAGGTTTTCCAGCAGCAGCTGCAATTCCAGCTGCTGTTCCGTGCCCATGGTTTGCTGGACCTTTTTCAGCTGTAATTCCACACTGCGGGACATCTCCTCATATTCCGGGTCCTGATAGATGCTCCCCATACGTTTTTCGCACACAAAATCATACAGACACCTTGTCAAATCGTCCATAGTGACACCTCCGATAAACCCCGAATGGGGTTTGTTATGGTGTTATTATACAGACCCCAAATGGGGTTGTCAAGAGGGGAATGAAAAAATGATTAAGCTGCCGGAACGACTTCTTAATCTTCGGCTGGAGCGTAATTTATCGCAAAAAAGTCTGGTCAATGAGATGGGGCTTGCGCTGAATACCTATGTCCGATATGAGCGCGGCGAGCGGGAGCCAACGGCCTCTGTCCTGGTCCGAATAGCGGACTTTTACAACGTGACAACCGATTACCTGCTGGGACGCAGTGATGAAAAAAATTAATACACGAATGATAGGAGAATGAACATGAAAAAAGAATTGCCCAAGGTCTACGAGCCCCAGGAGGCAGAGGGCCGCATTTATCAGAAGTGGGAGGAAAACGGCTGCTTCCGGGGCGTTCGCGACCCAAAAAAGAAGCCCTTTACCATTGTCATGCCGCCCCCCAACGTCACCGGCCAGCTCCACATGGGCCACGCCATGGACGACTCCCTCCAGGACATGCTCATCCGCTACAAGCGGATGCAGGGCTATGCCGCCCTGTACCTCCCCGGCACCGACCACGCCGGCATCGCCACCCAGGTAAAGGTGGAGGAGGAGCTGCGCAACAACGAGGGCCTCAGCCGCTACGACCTGGGCCGGGAGAAGTTCCTGGAGCGGGTGTGGGACTGGAAGGCCAAATACGGCGCCCGCATCGTCCAGCAGCAGAAGAAGCTGGGCATTTCCGCCGACTGGGAGCGCTCCCGCTTCACCATGGACGAGGGCCTCTCCCAGGCGGTGCGCCACGTGTTTGTCTCCCTCTATCAGAAGGACCTGATCTACAAGGGCTCCCGGATCATCAACTGGTGCCCCCACTGCGTCACCGCCCTGTCCGACGCCGAGGTGGAGTACCAGGACAAGCCCGGCCACCTGTGGCACATGCGCTACCCCCTGGCCGACGGGAGCGGCTACCTTGTTGTCGCCACCACCCGCCCCGAGACCATGATGGGCGACACCGGCGTGGCCGTCAACCCCAACGACGAGCGGTACAAGCACCTTGTGGGCAAGACCTGCATCCTGCCCCTGATGGACCGGGAAATTCCCATCGTGGCCGACGAGTACGTGGAAATGGACTTCGGCACCGGCTGCGTGAAAATGACCCCCGCCCACGACCCCAACGACTTCGAGGTGGGCCTGCGCCACAATCTGGAGACCATCCGGGTGCTGGACGACAACGGCGTGGTCAACGCCAACGGCGGAAAGTATGAGGGCATGGACCGCTACGAGGCCCGGAAGGCGGTGGTGGCCGACCTGGAGGCCCTGGGGCTGATGGAGAAGATCGAGCCCTACTCCCACAACGTGGGCACCTGCTACCGTTGCCACAGCGACGTGGAGCCCCTGATCTCCGCCCAGTGGTTTGTCCGCATGGAGCCCCTGGCCAAGGAGGCCCTGCGGGTGGTCAACGAGGGAGAAGTGAAGTTTGTCCCCGACCGCTTTGCCAAGACCTACACCAACTGGATGGAGAACGTCCACGACTGGTGTATCAGCCGCCAGCTGTGGTGGGGCCACCAGATCCCCGCCTGGTACTGCGCGGACTGCGGCCACGTCACCGTCTCCGAGACCGACCCCGACTGCTGCGAGAAGTGCGGCTCCCAGCACATTGAGCGGGACCCCGACGTGCTGGACACCTGGTTTTCCTCCGCCCTGTGGCCCTTCTCCACCCTGGGCTGGCCGGACGAAAACAGCGAGGATTTCAAGTATTTCTACCCCACCGACGTGCTGGTGACGGGCTACGACATCATCTTCTTCTGGGTGGCCCGGATGATCTTCTCCGCCTGCGCGCACACGGGGAAGCCCCCCTTCCACACCGTCTTCATCCACGGCCTGGTCCGGGACGACAAGGGCCGGAAGATGTCCAAATCTCTGGGCAACGGCATCGACCCCCTGGAGATCGCCGACAAATACGGCGCCGACGCCCTGCGCTTTAACCTGGTGACGGGCAACTCCCCGGGCAACGACATGCGCTTTTACACCGAGCGGTGCGAGGCCATGCGCAACTTCGCCAACAAAATCTGGAACGCCAGCCGCTTCCTGATGATGAACCTGACCATCGACAAGTGCCAGCTGCCCCAGAAGCTGGAACTGGAGGACAAGTGGATTCTGTCCAAGCTGAACCGGGCTGTGGCCGAGATCACCGAGAACATGGACCGGTATGAGCTGGGCGTGGCCGCCCAGAAGATCTATGACTTCATCTGGGACGACTACTGCGACTGGTATATCGAGCTGACCAAGACCCGCCTCCAGGGGGAGGACGAGGACAGCAAGGTGAGGGCTCAGCAGGTGCTGTGCTGGGTGCTGACGGAAATGCTCAAGCTGCTCCACCCCTTCATGCCCTTTATTACCGAGGAAATCTGGCAGGCCCTGCCCCACGAGGGGGACTTCCTGATGATGCAGAATTGGCCCGTGGCCAGCGAGTCCATGAGCTTCCCCGCTGAGGAGAAGTCCATGGAGCTGATTATGGACGCCATCCGGGCCATCCGGGGCCGGCGCAGCGAGATGAACGTGCCTCCCTCCAAGAAGGCCCACCTCACCGTGGCCACCATGGAGACGGAGACCTTCACCCTGGGCGTGCCCTTCCTGAAAAAGCTGGCCTACGCCAGCGAGGTGGAAATTGTCCCCTTCTCCAATGCTAAGGCCGACGCCGACGCCGCCCAGGCCGGACAGGTGTCCATCGTCACCCACGCCGCCCAGATGTCCATCCCCCTGGGCGAATTGGTTGACCTGGCTAAGGAGAAGGCCCGCATCGAGAAGGAGCTGAAAAAGCAGTCCGCCGAGCTGGAGAAACTGAACACCAAGCTGAACAACCCCGGCTTCGTCAACAAGGCCCCGGAGCATGTAGTGGCCGCCGAAAAGGAGCGGGCTGTCCAGCTGGCCGAGCTGGTGGCCAAGCTGGAGGGACAGCTGAAAGGGATGTAATGTAGGGGCCGCCGCCCTCGGCGGCCCGTTCCCAAAAGACAGCGGGGCGCCGAGGGCGGCGCCCCCTACAATAGAAAGGGGGACCCCTCATGACAAAAATCCAACTGGGCTCCACCGGGATCACCATTGAGAAAAACGGCTTTGGCTGTCTGCCCATCCAGCGGGTGACGAAGGAGGAGGCCGCCTGGCTCCTCCGTAAAGCGGTGGACGGGGGCATGAACTACTTCGACACCGCCCGGGCCTACTCCGACAGCGAGGAGAAGCTGGGCTACGCCTTTGCCGGCATCCGGGACAAGGTGGTAATCGCCACCAAGACCGCCGCTCAAACCGCCCAGGGAATGTGGAAGGACCTGGAAACCAGTCTGCGCATGCTGAATACCGACTACATCGACGTCTACCAGTTCCACAACCCCGCTTTTGTTCCCCAGCCCGGCGGGGAGGACGGCCTGTATGACGCCGCCCTGACGGCCAAAAAGCAAGGGAAAATCCGCCACATCGCCATCACCAACCACCGGCTGGCGGTGGCCCGGGAGGCGGTGGAATCCGGGCTGTATGCCCTGCTCCAGTTCCCCTACAGCTACCTCTCCGGTCCCCAGGAGGAGGCGCTGGTGGCCAAGTGCCGGGAGCGGGGCATGGGCTTTGTGGCCATGAAGGGCATGGCCGGCGGCCTGCTCCGGGACGGCACTGTGGCCGCCGCGTGGATGGCCCGTCAGGAGGGAGTCGTCCCCATCTGGGGCGTGCAGCACGAGTGGGAGCTGGACCAGTTCCTGGCCTGTGTGGAGGAGACCCCGGCGCTCACCCCGGAGCGGCAGGCGGTTATCGACAGAGACCGGGCAGAGCTCACCGGCGACTTCTGCCGGGGCTGCGGCTACTGCATGCCCTGTCCCGTGGGCATCCAGATCAACCAGTGTGCCCGGATGTCCCTCATGCTGCGCCGGGCTCCCGCCGCCGACTGGCTGAGCAATTACTGGCAGGAGGAGATGAAAAAAATCGAACACTGTCTCCGCTGCGGCAAATGCGCATCCAAATGTCCCTACGGCTTGGATACTCCCAGGCTGCTCCAGGACAACTGGAAGGAATACCAGAGCCATATATAACAAAAAGCCGCCGCAGACCGGACCGTCTGCGGCGGACTTTTTGTTCAGTACACGCGAAGCACGCAGATGGACTGCGCACTGATCTGGGGTGGGATACTGGCGGTCATAACGCCGTTGAAGACGATCCGTACCTGCTCCCCGGCCATCAGGTTGCCGGTGGAGTTGTTGGTATTTACCAGAACCTCCTGCCCGTTGGCATTGTTGGTCACCAGCACCTGAGTACCCCAGGCCCGGACGACGGTGGCAATCATAGTTACCATGGAAGTCACCTCCTGTTGGATGGAATCCATACTATCCTATGCGCCGGCGGGCAGGGGGTTACTCCAGCCGGTACAGCGCATCCCACCGGGCCAGGCACTCCTCCATCTCCGCCCCGGTGTCGATCCGGTGAAGGCGGGGGAATTGGGCCAGCTGCTCCTCAGAAAAATCGGTCTGGTCGGCCAGAAATCGGCGGCAGACCTCGGCGTAGTCGGGCCGGGCCTGCCGGCTCTCCCGGTCGATGTACCTCAGCAACCGGGTGCGGTCGTCCACGTGGAGGTAGACCACGCGGACATGCCCGGGGCCGTAGCAGTCCATCAGGGCCCGGGCCCCGGCCAGAGTGGTAATGAGCAGACGGTCGGTGTCCAGGTCAAAGCGGAGGGTGAAGTAGGTCCACAGCCCCTGTGTGGTGTGGTATTCCCGCTTTTCGATCACCTGACCCTGGTTCTCATACTGCCGCAGCTGTTCCTGGGTGACAAAGTGGTAGCTCTGCCCCTCCACCTCCCCCGGCCGCATGGGCCGGGTGGTGCAGGGGACCACAGGGACCAGCTCCGGGCAGCGCTCCAGAATGCGGGCGTAGAGGGTGTCCTTGCCGGAGCAGCTCTTGCCCACCAGACAGAAGACACGGTTCATCACGGCGCCGTCCCTTCCCTGATGGCAGCTTGAAAGAACGCCTTAATCTCGCTCCGGGAAGCCTGAACAGACCCCTGGACAAAGTCGTCCTTGCCGCCGCCCCGGCCGTTGAGGGCCTGATTCAGGCTTTTTACCCAGTCCCGCAGGTGTCCGTTAGGTTGACCGATGGCGTATTTATACCCGGAGGAATCGTCCCCGGAGAAGCAGGCGCAGAAGCAGCTGTCGCCGCAGGCGTGGAGGACCGCACCGCACAGGCGGCGCAGGGCGTCGGGGGAGAGGCCGTCCTCAAAGAGGACCACGTCCCCGGGCCCGGCGTACTGTCCGGCCAGCTGGGCGAAGCGGGCGTCCTCCAGCGCCATAAGCCGGGACTTGAGGGCGGCGTTTTCCTCCAGCAGCCGCTCCACCGCTCCCGCTGTTTCAAAGGGCTTGGCGGACAGGAAACGGGATACCTGAGCGTTCTGGTTCCAAGTCCGGTTCAGATAGCGGAAGGCCCGGCCGCCGCACACCAGCTGAATGCGGACCCCCTCCCGGAATTTTTCCATGGACAGCAGCTTGACCAGCCCCACCTGGGCGGGATAATTCACATGGGTGCCGCAGCAGGCGCAGCAGTCCGCCCCGGGGAACTCCACAATGCGCACCGGACCGGTGAGCTCCTTTTTGCTCCGGTACTGGATGCGCTCCAGCTCCTCGGGGGAGGGGTAGGTGATGTTTACCGGCAGATTCACCTGCCAGAGGTGCCAGTTGGCGGTTTTTTCCAGGGTGGCGAACTGCTCCTGGGTGAGGGGGCGGTCAAAGTCGATGGTGACCACCTCCGCCCCCATGTGGAAGCCCACATTTTCACACCCCCACAGGGCGTGGGCCAATCCGGAGACAATGTGCTCCCCGGAGTGCTGCTGCATCAGGTCAAACCGCCGGTCCCAGTCGATTACCCCGGTAACCGCCATCCCCGGCTCCAGGGGGTGGTTGCAGGTGTGGACAATCTCGCCCTCCCGGCTGTGGACCTCCAGCACCTTCACCTTGTCCTGGGTTCCGGATATCTCCAGCCGGCCGGTGTCCCAGGGTTGACCTCCCCCCTCGGGGTAGAAGGCAGTGCGGTCCAGCACGATGTCGAAGCCCTTCTTCCCCTTTTCACAGGAGAGGACCTTTGCCTCGAATTTGACCAGAAAGGGAGCCTGCTCGTATATTTTTTCTGTCATAAATAAGATTCATCCCTCTCAGACCGTTTGGCCCGCTGCATCAGGTCGGTAATCACGGCGTGGACGTCCCGGCCCTCGTAGAGGACCTCGTAGGCCGCCTGGGCAATGGGCATCTCCACCCCCGCCTTCTGAGCCAGGGCGCGGGCGTTGTTGGCGGCGTAGTAGCCCTCCACCACCGCGCCGATCTCCCTCACCGCCTCGTCCACCGGCTTGCCCTGGCCGATAAGAATGCCGCACCGGCGGTTGCGGGAGTGCATGGAGCAGCAGGTGACAATGAGGTCCCCAACGCCTGCGAGACCTGTAAAGCTGTCCTTCCGTCCCCCCAGGGCCACGCCCAGCCGGGCCATCTCGGCCAGCCCCCGGGTCATGAGCAGGGCCTTGGTGTTGTCGCCGTAGCCCATGCCGTCGCAGCAGCCGGCGCACAGGGCGATGATGTTTTTCAGAGCGGCGCAAATCTCGGTGCCGATTTTGTCGTCGCTGGTGTACACCCGGAACCGCTGGTTCATGAACAGGTCCTGGACCTGTTCGGCAATGGCCAGGTCCTCGGAGGCCACCACCACGCCGGTTGGAATCCTCCGGCCCACCTCCTCGGCGTGGGAGGGCCCGGACAGCACCACCACCGGGCACTTGCCCTGCACCTCCTCCTCAATCACCTGGCTCAGACGCAGGGAGGAGTCCTTCTCGATGCCCTTGGACACGGAGACCAGAATGGTCCCCGGGTCGGCCAGCTCCTTGAGCCGCTTTGCGGTGGACCGCACCGCGAAGGAGGGGGTGGCCACCACCACCAGCCCGCAGCCCTTCACAGCCGCCATGTCGGTGGTGAGCTTCAGCCCCTCGGGCAGAGGGACCCCCTTCAGCATGGGATTCTCATGGGTATCCCGGAGGACGGCGGACTCCTCCTCGGTGTAGGACCACAGGGTCACGTCGTTGCCGTTTTCCAGCAGCAGCAGAGCCAGGGCCGTCCCCCATGCGCCACTGCCAAGGACTGTGATTTTCATACCGTTTACCTCCCAGTTTTTATTGGCTCCCTCTTTGAGGGAGCTGTCAGCCCGCAGGGCTGACTGAGGGAGTTTTCCGTCGTTGGACTCCCTCCGTCACCGCCTTCGGCGGTGCCACCTCCCTCAGAGAGGGAGGCTTTTTTACGCTTTCTTGTGATGCAGGCTGAATTTATTCTCCGTCCCGGTCAACAGCCTGTGGATATTCCCCCGGTGCATGTAGAGAATCAGCCCGCCGATGACGACGGCCAGAACCAGCAGCACTGTGTCATGATACACGAACCAGGTGGCGAAGGGGAAGGACGCCCCCGCCCAGCAGGAGCCCAGAGAGACATACTTCGTCACGATGGCCAGCACCAGAAAGCCGCCCCAGACAACCAGGGCAATGCGCCAGTCGATCATAATAGCGATGGTTCCCCCGGACAGAATCCCCTTGCCCCCCTTGAAGTGGAACATACAGGGGAACATGTGGCCCAGCAGACAGAACATGCCGGCCCAGTACTTGCCCAATGTTGCAAAGGCCTGTGAAATTTCAGAACTGCCGCCAACATAAGTGACACCTACATATTTCCAGACAGCAATTCCGACAAAGATCGCAAAAACCGCTTTCAGCACATCGCAGAGGATTACCACCAAAGTAAGCGGTCCGCCGAAGGTGCGGTAGAAGTTGGTCAATCCGGCGTTGCCGCTGCCGTGAGTGCGCACATCGTCTCGGAGGATATACTTGGATACAATGACCGCCCCGTTGAAGCATCCTGAGAGATAACAGGCAACTGTTGAGATAAGAATAGGAACAAAGCCAATTCCAATTACAAAGAGGTAATCAAACAGTGTACTGCCCACGGTCACCCCTCCTTCTCGCTCCGCTCCCGGACGGTGAGGCGCACCGGGGTGCCCTCCAGGCCGAAGGTGGAGCGAATCTGGTTCTCGATATACCGCTGGTAGGAGAAGTGGAACAGACGGGCATCGTTGCAGAAGCAGACGAAGTGGGGGGGCTTAATCCCCACCTGGGTCATATAGTAGACCTTCAGCCGCCGGCCCTTGTCGGTGGGGGGCTGGACCCGGGCGGTGGCGTCGGCCAGCAGGGAATTGAGCAGCCCGGTGGTGATGCGCATAGCCGCCTGATTGTTGACGTAGTTGATAAGCTCAAACAGCCGGTCCACCCGCTGGCCCGTCAGGGCGGAGATGAACACAATGGGGGCGTAGGTCATGTAGGACAGGTCCCGCATCACGTCCTGGCGCATCTTGTCCATGGTCTTGCCGTCCTTCTCGATGGCATCCCACTTGTTGACCACGATGATACACGCCTTGCCCGCCTCATGGGCCAGCCCGGCCACTTTTGTGTCCTGCTCCGTGACCCCCTCCTGAGCGTCAATCATGATAAGGCACACGTCGCTGCGCTCAATAGCCATGGTGGCCCGGAGAACGGAAAACTTCTCAATCCGGTCGTCCACCTTGGACTTCTTCCGCATCCCGGCGGTGTCGATGAACAAAAATTTGCCCTTGGCGTTCTCAAAGTAGCTGTCCACCGCGTCCCGGGTGGTGCCGGCGACATTGGAGACGATCACCCGCTCCTCACCCAGAATGCGGTTCACCAGGGAGGACTTGCCCACATTGGGTTTGCCGATAACGGCCACCTTGATAACGTCCTCGTCCTCCTCCTCTCCGTCCTCAGGGGGGAAGTATTCAAAGCAGGCATCGAGGAGGTCGCCGGTGCCGTGGCCGTGGACGGCGGAGACAGCGATGGGGTCGCCCAGCCCCAGGTTGTAGAACTCATAAATGTCCGGGTTCTCCCGGCCGGTCTGGTCGGCCTTGTTTACCGCCAGCACCACCGGCTTGCCGGAGCGCAGCAGCATATTGGCCACCTCCTGATCAGAGGCGGTCATGCCGGTTTTAATATCGCAGACAAAGACAATCACCGTGGCGGTACCGATGGCAATCTCTGCCTGCTCCCGCATGAAGGACAGAATCTGATCATCGGTCCCCGGCTCAATGCCGCCGGTGTCCACAATGTCAAAGACGCGGTTGCGCCACTCGCACTGGGCATACAGCCGGTCCCGGGTGACGCCCGGGGTGTCCTCTACAATGGACAGCCGCTGTCCGCACAGCTTGTTAAACAGCATGGACTTGCCCACATTGGGCCGTCCCACAATGGCTACTAAGGGTTTCATATGGTCACTTCCTTTATTTGAAAACGCTTTTGTAGGGGCGGACATTGTCCGCCCGCTTTTTTGAGACCTGGCCGGTGAGAGGCGGGCGCACAATGTGCGCCCCTACATGGAGGGCCCCTACGGATTATACCGATAAAATTCCTCATTCTCCCAGGCCAGACGCTGGGTCTCGGGAGTGAGCTCCACGCCGCAAATGGCGTCCAGCAGTTCATAGCCGTCTTGGGGCACGGGGACCACCGGCACCCCCAGCTCCCGCTCCACATCGGCGGTGGTCACGTCGTCCAGAAAAACATTCTCCCCGGACCGGAGCATGCTGGCCGGGATAAGCAGGCGCTCCCCCAGCTCCTTCCCCCGGAGCTGAGAAATCAGGTCCCCTCCGGTGACCAGCCCGGCCACCGTGATGGTCTCCCCGAAAAAGCGGTTGACGATGGGGTAGACCTTCCCCTCTATTGTACCACATTTTTCCCTGGCCTGGGCCACCAATTTTGCCAAAAATGGGGCGGCGGACACCCCCGTGGCGATGGAAAAGGGGACAGCTCCCGCCATCTCCTCCGCCTCCATCAGGTCCAGGGCCCGGCCAAACTCCCGGCTGAGGAGGGTGAGCATCCCCACCCCGTTGTCCAGTTGGGTGAAGTCCTCGAAATAGTCCTCCCCGGGCAGCTCCCGCCCGGCCAACAGGTAAAATTCGTCGGAGCACCACACCAGCCTTGTGCCGTGGGCCTCCAGATGCCCGGCGGCGAAGGTCTCCACCTGATTGATGAGAGCGGCGGCGGTCTCCCGGGTGTAGGTTTTCAGGGGGTACAGCCCCTCCCGGTATTTGGTCACCCCCACCGGCACCACTGAAACGCTGTTCACCGCCGGGAACATGGCCGCCAAGTCATTCAGAGTCTTGTCCAGCGCCGGGCCGTCGTTGACGCCGGGACAGGAGACGATCTGACAGTTCATAGTGATGCCGTGCCGGGCGAACCGCTCCATGATGTCGATGCCCTCCCCGGCGCACCTGTTTTTCAGCATCTCTGCCCGCAACGCCCGGTCGGTGGTGTGGACGGATACATTGATGGGGGAGATGCGCAGGTCGATAATCCGCTGTACCTCCCGGGGGGAGAGGTTGGTGAGGGTGAGGTAGTTGCCCAGCAGGAAGGACAGGCGGGCGTCATCGTCCTTGAAGTAGAGGGAGGGGCGCATCCCCGGGGGCATCTGGTCCACAAAGCAGAAAATGCAGTGGTTGGCGCAGGACCGGGCCCGGTCCATGAGGTAGGTCTCAAACTCCAGCCCCAGGTCCTCCCCCTCGGACTTGCGCACCCGCAGGGTGCGGACTGTCCCCTCCGGGCTTTTCAGGGTGAGCTCCAGCCGGGGGTCGTAGCTGTAAAACTTGTAGTCCAGCACGTCCACAATGGGGTGGCCGTTGATGTGGGTGAGGGTCTCGCCCACCCGGACCCCGGCCCGGCGGGCGGGACTGCGGGGGTCCACTGATTTTACGGCCGTCATGCTCATGGATGCGATTCCTCCCTTTCCCGGCGGCTGGACCGACAGTTTCGTATTCCCGCCCCGGAGGGGCGGGAATACGGGAACAGGCTGATATTGCCTTATTTTACTATAAATATGTGGGTAATGCAAGAGGGCAAAAGCGGGAGCAGAACGCCCCCGCTTGCAGTTATTCCTCTGGAAATACAGCTGTCAGGTCCACGGCGCAGTCCTCCAGCACCCCCACCGGCACGGAGTCCCTGGCAGTGTAGACCTCGGGGACGTAATACTGACCTTCCACCAATGTATAGACCAGCACCAGCTTTTTGTCCGGGTCTACAATCCAATACTCCCGAATTCCCGCCTGCTGATATAGCTTGTATTTCACCAGACAGTCATACTGCTTGGTGGAGGGGGACAGAATCTCAACGACCAGATCGGGCGCACCGTGGATGCCCTTGCCATCCACCTGGCCGTTTTTTTTGCATACAATAGAGAGGTCGGGCTGCACCACCGTCTTTACATCCTGAGGATGATCCCCCTTGTTTTCAAACAGGCGGACGTCAAAGGGGGCGGGGAAGACGCCGCGGCATGTTCCCCGCAGATGGGTGTGAATCTGTGTGAGAAGTTCTGTAAGGATCAGTTGATGCACGTCGGTTGGTGCAGACAGTGCCCGCAACTGACCGTCATACAGTTCGTAGCGCATCGGGTCGGCTTCCCATTCCAATAAATCAGCGTAGGTATAGCTCTTTTCCTGGGGCAGTGCCATACAACTCACTCCTTTTCCGTTTTTTCTATTATACCACAGGCGGGGCATACATTTCAACGAAAACCTGACAGGGGCGCGGGGGGTATCCAGCGCATAGGATGGGATAAGCGGCGGAGGCTGTCCGCCGTTTCAGGAGGTATCACAATGCAAGCAACAGGAACCTTAAGCGTCCGGGTGTACACCTCCCAGGCGCAGATTCCCCTGGAGGGGGCCACCGTGGTGGTGGCCGCGCCGGGGGAGGAGGGCAAGTGGAAGCTGCTCTCCATACAGTGTACCGACAGCAGCGGAAAAATCAACACCATACAGATCGACACCCCCGTCCCGGCGGAGAGCACCTCCCCCAACGGCCTGCCCGGAGACGGCGCGCCCTGCGCCCTGTGCTCCGTGTGGGCGGAGCAGCCGGGGTACGCCATGCTCCAGGTGGAGAACGTGCAGGTCTTTCCCGGGGTGGAGACGGTGCAGAACATGGAGCTGATCCCCCTGCCCCAGGGGCTGTGCAGTCTTCAGCAGCGGGACGAGCGGGACATCCCGGTCCAGAACCTGTGAGGTGGCGCCGTGCTGAATATCCTTCCATATGTGCCCCGCACCATCACGGTGCATATGGGCCTGCCCGACCAGTGGGCGGAGAACGTCACCGTCTCCTTTCCCGACTATGTGAAAAACGTGGCCTCCAGTGAGATATACCCCACCTGGGAGCCGGCCGCCATCCGGGCCAATATACTGGCCATCATCTCCTTCGCTCTGAACCGGGTGTATACAGAATTTTACCCCAGCCGGGGCTATAATTTTCAAATCACCTCCACCACCCAGTACGACCAGAAATTTATTCGGGGACGTAACATCTTTGAGAACATCAGCCAGATGGTGGACGAGATTTTTAACGACTATATCCGCCGCCAGGGCTTTGTGGAGCCCCTGGCCGCCAAGTTCTGCAACGGCACCACCTCCACCTGCGACGGCCTGTCCCAGTGGGGCAGCCAGGAGCTGGCCCAGGAGGGGGCAAATTCCATGGAGATCCTGCGCCACTACTATGGGGACAACATCGAGCTGGTGGTGGACGCCCCCATTCAGGACCTCACCGACTCCTACCCCGGCACACCCCTGCGCCTGGGCGCTGTAGGGCGGGACGTAGTCATTGTTCAGGCCATGCTCAACCGGATATCCCAGAACTACCCGGCTATCCCCAAGATTTCCCCCGCCACCGGAGTTTTCGGGGAGGACACCCGGTCCGCGGTGACCACCTTCCAGCGCATCTTCAATCTGACGCCCGACGGCATTGTGGGCAAGGCCACCTGGTACAAGCTGGTATACATCCACTCCGGAATCCTTCAGCTGGCCGAGCTGGTGAGCCAGGGACAGACCTTTGTCACCGTCCAGTACCAGTTCCCCGGCCCTCTGGAGGAGGGGGACAGCGGCCCCGAGGTGGGCATCCTCCAGTATATGCTGGCCCTGCTGGCCCAGTTTGACAACTCCCTGTCCCCCATAGCCACGGACGGCGAGTTCGGCCCGGCCACCACCCAGGCGGTGCGCACCTACCAGCAGCTGGTGGGCCTCACCCCCGACGGCTATGTGGATGAGACCACCTGGAATTCCATCTACGGCAACTTCGCCCTGGCGGACTACTTCCTCCGCCGGGACACGGTGCGAGCCCAGTCCCTGGGGGAGGACGCCCTTCCTGTGATGGCGGAGGACTGGCCCGATGGGGGCGCGGAGCGGTGGGGGGACACCCCCCGGATGGGCCAGTATCAGGGCCGCCCGCTGGAATTGGGTCAGATGGACGGCCAGAACGGACAGAGAGGAGTGAAGGTATGAGAGACACCGCGGCAGGACGGGAGCTGCTGGAGCGGGAGATGCTGTCCAAACCGGTGAGCAGCCTGCAATATATGCTCCGTCAGCTCTCAAAGACCTATCAGTTTTTGCCGGAGCTGGCGGTGGACGGGGTCTACGGCGAGCGCACCCTGGAGGCGGTGATGCGCTTCCAGCGGGAGGCGGGCCTGCCCGTCACCGGGGTGGTGGACCAGGCCACCTGGAACGCCATCCACAGCTGCTGGCTGAGACAGCAGTCCCGGGAGAGCTACTCCCGGGCCACCCGGGTGTTCCCCTCGGAGGGCGTTCAGGTCCACGAGGGCAGCAGCAAGGAGTATATGATCGTCCCCCAGACCATGTTCAATGTGCTGGCAAGGCACTTTGAGGGGATCACCCCCTGCGAGGCGGACGGCAGCCACGGCCCCGCCTCGGCGGAAAACGTCCGGTGGCTGCAGCGGGCCGCCGGCCTGCCGGCAACCGGCTGTATGGATAAGGCCACCTGGGACGCCCTGTCCCACCTGTACGAGATTTTCGTGGTGCAGGACACCGACTGCCAGCCGGAATTTACCGGCGGCTGGGGGTAGAAAACAGCGCCGCCCGCCCCACAGGGGGCGGGCGGCGCTGCGTTTACAGGGATGCGCTGGGCAGGTTGTCCACAAAGGCCCGCAGCTGGGACTGGCTGGTCATCTGGCCCAGCTGGAGCAGGATGGCGTTCCGCTGTTCCGGGGTGCAGCGGTCGTAGAAGGCGGAGGCCTGGGGGTTCTTTTGCAGCAGCTCCCCGAAGGTCACCGCCGCGTTCATGTTCAAGTCCATACAATCACCTCAAGGGTAGTATGGCCCTCAAAAGACGAAAGCATACCGGAAAAGCTCAGGTTTCATCTTCCGGGTCATCGTAATCGTCAATATCGAGCAAAATTTTTTCTGCCTCTACCCGGTTGATGGCGTACAGGTCAATTTCGCCGTCGGACAGAATGCCTACAAAGATCGCGTTCAGGTCCCTGTCATAGCATCCGAACACCTTGCCGCCTTCGTCACATTTGTAACGCTTTAAGCTGGAATAGAGGATGCCATGCTTCTTCAAAACGGCCTTGGATGCCACCCAGTCATCTTTTTGCGGGTCAAAATACTCCTCAAACCGCCAGCCAGCCTGCTCAAGCGCCCGCTCTGCGGTGTCATAATTTGCCCCACTCAGCACATTCCAGAGCACCTCCAGCAGAAAGCCGGACAGCCTCTGCCTGTCCTCCCGCCACTTGGCGATGGGGTCCCGTTCGCTGCGCCAGTACATAGGCGGGTCCTCCTGCCCCAGGTCCGCTTTGCGGATACCGAAGGCAGCGTCACCTCCGCTGTAGTCGCTGCCGATAATCAGGTAATCGTCCAGCGTGTCCGGCCACTCCTCCCGAGGGGTGTGTATAGAGGGGTAATAGCGGTTTCTGGCATTGACGGTCTTCTGATTGGCATTCAGATCGTCCACATGCTCCTGAATCTGGTCAAAGTACATCCGTGGACGGGTCTGGCCGGTCCAGATATTGGAGGTGGCAAAGATCGGGCACCGCCAGGCCAGCTCCATAAATTCGGTGTAGACCGGGGGCAGGGGGATTTGCTTCTCCCGCTTCAGCCCGTCCAGAAAATCCCGGCCCGCTGGCTGGGTATAGCCCAGGATTTTGAGCAGCTCGGTGGCGGACAGGTCATACTGTATGTCCATTTTACATTCCGCCTTCTCTCAATAGGTGTGGTCGCAGACCTCTAGAATCTTGGCCTGGATGGCCTTCAAGTCCTCAAAGGTCTCGGGGCGGCGGCGGGGGTCCCGGAGGATGGCGGCGGGGTGGAACAGGGCGGTCATCCACACGCCGTTTTTCTCAAACCACTGGCCATGCTCCCGGGTGATTTTAAAGTCCTCTTTAATAAGCTTGCAGGCGGCGATGCGGCCCAGGCAGATGATGATTTTGGGCCGAATAAGGGCCACCTGGCTGCGCAGGTAGTCGATGCAGGCCTCCTGCTCGGTGTTCAGGGGGTCCCGGTTCTGGGGCGGGCGGCACTTGACCATGTTGGCGATGTACACGTTCTTCTCCCGGCTCAGGTCCACCATCTCCAGCATGTCATCCAGCAGCTTGCCTCCCCGGCCCACAAAGGGCTTGCCCTGAAGGTCCTCATTCTCCCCGGGGCCCTCGCCGATGCACAGGACCTCGGCGTCTCTGGGGCCCATGCCAAATACCACGTTGTGGCGGGTGTCGGCCAGGGCGCA
>Ga0224742_10019_pt1 | contig 30712 bp, 24 predicted proteins | sample LIM_E_Water_Neg_FD_161631 | JGI IMG/M metagenome (GOLD analysis project Ga0224742, IMG submission 161631) | Enriched cells from gastrointestinal tract of the lab mouse from Pacific Northwest National Laboratory (PNNL), Richland, Washington... | ecosystem: Host-associated > Mammals > Digestive...
CGATAGAGAATACGCACAAAAAGAGATGGAATATCAGCCTTTTGTGCCCGGTATCATTCTTTTCTCTGTATTTTTCACGCTATAGCCACCAAAGCTGGCGGGAACCCTGCCAAGAGAAATCCGGGTTTTCCCTATTCAGCCTGGTTCTGCTCAGCTACATGGAAGAAGGAGGCCGTAGAGTCATCACGCCTCATAAACAGCAGTCCAAAGGATCCCGGGCCGCAGTTGCTTGCGATGGCAGAAGAAGCCTTTTGCATATAGACCCGCTCAAAGGGGCAATACTGCTGTACTAGTTTCCGGATATATTGAAGCTTTTTCTCATCCATGCCGGAATAGGTGATAAACAGAATGCGCCGGTCAATATTCCTGGTATCAAGAAGCGTGCGCTTGATGTAGCTTTTGGCCGCGCGGTAAAACCCGCCCATCTTCATGCCGCCCACAACCATCCTGCTCTTTTTCAGCACCAGCACAGGATGCAGCAGCAGGGAATCGCACAGCACCTGCACTTTCTTGGATATCCGCCCGGACTGGCGCAGCATGTGGGTGTTGTTGATAATGAAAGCCGAGGAGATAAAACGGTTCATCCGCTTTATGGCCTCCACAATCTCCTCCTTTGCGGCATGGTGCTCCGCCATATAGGCCGCGCACAGCACAATCAGCCCCATGCTGCTGGAAAGATGGCCGGAATCTATCACCGTTACGTTTTCAAAGGATTTCGCCGCCTCGCAGGCGTTTTGATACCCTGCGCTGACATGCTTTGCCATAGAGATATGGATTATGTTCTGGGCCTCTGTCAGCTTTTCCGCGAAAAACCTTTCGTAATCCTCCACCTCCGGCGCCTGGGAATAGCCCTTGCGCCCCTGGGCAATATGCAGCAGCAGTTCATCCGATTTTAATTCCTGCTCGTCCAAAAAAGCGCCCGTCGTCTGTGCATACATAGTAAGGGCATACAGGAATGCCAAACTTCTTCCGGAGAGAGCCGGGAAGGTCGCACACACTGTCTGTGGTGACCATAATAGAGCGCCTTTTTACCTGCTCAAAGATTAAAATCCCCTTTTCAATGTCCGCCTGGCTGGCTTCCTCGCTGAGCACCACCAGCTCCTTGGGCAGAACGCTCAGCACAGCGGCCTCCAGCAGCGCCCCGCTTACCGGCTTGGCCAGATACCCGCTGAACCCTTCCTTCCGGTACAAAAGCTGGTTGTCGCTGCCTGCATTGGCTGTCAGCGCAATCACGGGAACATCCTGGCACAGCCCTACCGGCTGCGCGCGCAGGGCATGGAGGCACTGGATGCCATCCATTTCCGGCATCAAATGATCCATAAGGATGCAGTCATAATGGTGGTTCTGGGTCAGCTTCAGGCATTCCCCGCCGCTTCGGGCTGTATCTATTTGGATCTTGGTTTCTGAAAGCAGCTTGCTTACCACCATCAGGTTCATGTCGTTGTCATCCACCACCAGGATATGGGCGTCCGGCGCTTCAAAGCTCTGATGGTATAACTCCCCTTCGCGGCCCTTTATACGGGAAGCAAGGGTAAACGTGCCCAGCTCCTTTTCATCTACAATATCCTGATCCAGCATGACAATAAAGGTGGATCCTTTGGTGTAGACGCTGTTCACGCTGATCTGCCCGCCCATCATTTCCACAAGCTGCTGGACAATGCTCAGCCCCAGCCCCGTTCCCTCAATATAGCGGTTCTTTTCCTCGTCCACCCGCCGGAACGCGTTGAAAATATACGGGATGTTTTCCTTCTTCATCCCCATCCCGGTGTCCTCTACAGAATACCAGACGCGCACCTGGTTGAGGCTCCGGCGCTCGCACCGGACAGAAAGGGTGACAGAACCCTCGCTGGTGTATTTCACCGCGTTATTCAGCAAATTTATAAGGATTTGCTTAATGCGCACCTCGTCTCCGCAAAGCATGCTGGGAATAGAGGAATCTACGTTCAGCTTAAACTCCAGCCCCTTTTCCCTGGCTTTTATCCATATCATGTTGACGATTTCCGAGAAAAGCGCCCCTGTCTCATAGGAAACATTGACAATTTCCATTTTCCCGGATTTAATTTTGGACAAGTCCAGCGTGTCGTTAATCAGGGTCAGCAGCATTTTGCTGGCGCCCTGGATATTCCTGGCATTCTCCGCCACATCTTCCGGCACGTCCCCCCGCAGGATGATTTCATTAAGCCCGATGATGGTGTTGATGGGCGTGCGGATTTCATGGCTCATGCTGGAAAAGAAGTGGTTTTCCGCCCGGTTTAACTCCTCGATTTCCTTCTTCTGCTGCTGGGAAAGCTTGTTTTCCTCCTGATACATCTTGTTTAAAAACATAAGCAGCACGCTGGTCAGCATACCCACCATAACTACGGAAAACGCGGAATCAAAGAAAGAGGCCTGCTGGGTATTTTGCGCCACCAGCCCGGGGAAGTAAAAGGCAAAGCCATAGCAAAGCAGCGTTTCTACCATACAGAGAATGAAAAATACTGTCATCCGCCTCCCGTGCAGCGTGATGCAGACATAGATGAAGCAGAATATAAACCACTCCGGCACCCCGCTGTAAAAGCCGCCCGCCGTAAAAAAGCTGATGGGGAACATCAGAAGCAGCAGCACCGAAATGGCTGTGGCGCCTGCCTGTATACGCCCCCTCTGAATGCTGAACTTTACAATAAGCCCCATAGCCACAAGGCTGACTGCCAGCACCAGGATGTTCCAAATGCTTCTGCCCATAGGCAGGATCAGCACCAGCGCAAACATGCATATAACCGTCACAATGCGGAACATCCGGTCATACAGGCTGATTCTGTGATCATTGATGATTGCAAACCATTTTTTAATCACGCATTCTTTCACTCCTCAAAACGAGCGCGCCCAAGCCCAAGCCTTTAACCGGGCACGCCTCAAAATACCGCGTTCATATTGCGGCAATCTGTTCGCAAAGCTCTGTATAGCTGCGCAGCAGCGCGGGATGGTGCTCCCGGATATAATCCGCGTCCCCCTGTTTCCCCGCCAGCTCCAGGGCCTTTGCCTGTGCGGAAAGGGCTTCCGCGCCTATTGTCAGGGATGTGCTCTTAAGCGCGTGAACCTTCACGGCATACTCTCCCCAGTCCCCGCTTTCATACAAGGAAACAATCTCCGCCTGTTTGTCCGCGCACTGGTCGCAGAAAAGCTGGAGCATCTCCCCGTAAAAGGCCTCTTCCCCGGCACAATAATCCAGCCCCAGCTTCACGTTGATGCCGGCTTCCGACAGCCGGCCGTAAGGGGAGGCCCCAAAATCCGCTTTGGGCTGGGCAGCCTCCGGCGCTTCCGCCAGGCCGCGATCCTCTTCTTCTTTTTCCGGGGCGGCAGTTTCCTCCTCTTTGGAAACATCTTGTTTTGTGGGCTTTGCGCTGTACCGGATGCAGCTTTTCGGCAGGGCTTTCCGCAGGACACGCTCTAAAACAGAGCGCTCAATGGGTTTGGGGACAAACTCTGTAAACCCTTCGCTGCGGAACATCTCCTTTGCGCCGCTGACTGTGTTGGCGGTCAGCGCGATAATGGGCAGATCCTGGTATACGCCGCCGCGGATCTCGCGGATCCGTTTCAGGGTTTCCACGCCGTCAAAGCCTGGCATCATGTGATCCAGGAAAACAATGTCATAAGGGATTTTCTCGCACCGGGCCACAGCCTCCCGCCCGCTCAGGCAGGTGTCCACGTCTATCCCATAGCTGCCCAGCACGCCCTTGGCCACCACCAGGTTCATCTCCTCGTCATCCACCGCCAAGGCCCGCACCCCTATGCAGGTGAAGGGCCTGCGGCCCGCGGCCTGGTCTTCCATAAAGCCCCGTTCACCCATTTCCCCGTTAAGCAGGTTTGCAACGGAAAGGGCCGAGAAAGGCTTATGTATCACCAGCAGCCGGCTTCCGCTGTTCAGGACAAACTCCCTTTCCGCAATGACGATAACCGACTTGGTTTCCGCCAGCTCCTCATAATACGCCGGGTTTTCCTCATATTCCGGTTGCGCAATGAACACATGGGTCAGCTCATAGCTGCGCTGCAGCTTGAGCAGCCCCTCAAAATTATGGGCCTGATACCCCTGGATGTTAAGCCCTTTTATCAAGCTTAAAATCAGCCCGTCATAATAGCCGCGAACCTCGTCGGAGGCATATTTATCCGGCTTGAAGTAGCAGCCAATGCAAAGCTTATCCGCATGGGGCAAAACGATGCAGGGCCGCTGATCCACCACGCCTTGGGGTATGACGATGTGGGCATGCAGGCCCTGCTTTCTCTTGCTGTCAAAATGGATGAAGCCGCCCATGGCATCCAAAAGCCCTCTGGCAATGGGAAGCCCCAGCCCCAGCCCCCCTGCGAAACGGCTGCTTCCGGTGTCCGCCTGGTAAAAGTCATCGTACATCTTCACCAACTGGGCGTCCGTCATGCCAATTCCCGTGTCATGGATATCTATGATCAGGTTCATGCCATAGGCTTCCTGCCGGTATCCTATGCGGACGTTTACGCCCCCCTCTTCTGTGAACTTGACGGAGTTTTCCACCAGGATTTTCAGCACATGGGAAATCTTCTCCGCGTCGCCCACAAGGACTGCCGGCACCTTGGGGTCAATATCAAACACCAGCTCCAAATGCTGCCGGTTTGTTTGCAGGGCAGTGGTGGTAATCACATCGTTCAGCACAGAGGTGATCATGTATTCTTCCTTTGCCGGAATCAGCGTGCCTGCCACAATCTCCGTGTAGTCCATCATGTTGTTAATCTGGCTGGACAGGCGTTTGCCCGCCATTTCAATGGACATGAGATCCGACCGGATATCCTTGGGAGGGTCTTTCTCCAGGGCCACCTCGCTGATGCCGATAACCATGTTGATGGGGGTGCGCAGCTCGTGGGAAACGTTGGATAAAAACACAGCGTTCTGCTTTCCCACTGTCTCCAGCTCTGCCAGCACATTTTCATACCATTTCCACTGGGCATTGCGTTTGTTTATCCAGTACCGGGCCAGCGAAGTCCCTCCCAGCACCACCACCATGCCAAGCCCCAGGCGCAGCGCGTCGTGAAGTTCCATGGCAGGGGTGATAGTATGGAGCACCAGCGTATGGTACAGCAGGGCCAGCACATACAGGGCAAACATTGCGTGCAGAATCCATTTCCTGTTCAGTATAAACAGGGAAAACACCAGGATGCCCGCTATATTGGGGATATCAAAAAGGCTGGTTTCGTGTACGCTGTAAAAAAAGTATTCCAAAAGCAGCAGCCCGGCGCACAGGCTTTCATAAAGCGTCCCGGAGCCAATCCGCCCAATGTGCAGAACCCACACGCTGAGGCAGCCTGCCGCCATCAAAGGGATCACCCAAAGCTCCCACCCCATGAAAACCGTCATCAGGTTCATCGCCACGCTGAAAACTGTTGCGATGACAGCCAGCAGCAGGTGTTTGCTTGTCTGCTCCTCCGCCCTCATTGGTTCTCAAACTCCAGCGCAACCCGCCTGAGCAGTTCCTGGGGCAGGAACGGCTTTTTCAGGTAATTCACCGCGCCCAGCTTGATTGCGCTGAGCACATCGTCTTCCAGCCCCGAGGCCGTTAAAAAGATGACAGGTATCTCGCCATACGTCTCCTTTATGCGCCTGAATGTAACAAATCCGTTCATTTTCGGCATTTCAATATCCAGCAGGACCAGGTCAGCCTTCTCCTTGCTCAGTATATGCAGTGCTTCCATCCCCGAATTTGCCAAAAGCACCTCATAATCCTTCTGCAAGATGATCCTGGCCCTTGTCAGGTTCATTTCGTCATCGTCTACCACCAAAACGCGCTTCTGCACTAGGCTCGCCTCCTTGTTTCGTTGCCGGGGAATCCCCCAGTCCATATATAGTAAATTATACAGAAAGGCAGGTGAAAAATCAAGCCTATATTCATAGATTTAACCGCCTGCGGCGAAACAGACGGCTATGTATGGGCACAAGAAAGCCGCCTTTCCCATGCGGAAAAGACGGCCTATCCAGTCGGGCGATATGTGATTTTAGAGGGTAGGTCAAAGGGAGGCGCAAAACTGTATGTCTGCATTTCCTGGTGTTTCGTCGTATCAAAGCTCATTCCCTAGTAGTAAATTCGTAGTAATTGGGGTGGTCTGCTGTCAGGAAATGCGGCATAAAGCGCTGTTTCACAAGGTTTTGCCGGTTCTCACAAAATATTTAGAATAAAAACGTGATGGCACAGACCAAAAGGTTCAGCAGGCCCGCACCAACGCAGACAAGGGGAGCGGTACGCACTTCCTTTGCATCTCTTGTTTGCTTGGGTTCCTTTTCCCCGGCGAGGCTGGGATTGATAGAATTCTGGACAGCATTCTGATTGGGATGGCCAAAGGCAGGTACATATTTTGTGCCTTTCCCGCCCCGGGTAATCATCAGCAGGCCCAGAAGGAATAAAACCAGCCCAAGAAAGAAGCTGCTGTCCTGCAGGCTCAGTCCGATAATATGGGCAACGTCGCCTAACAGCCAGAAAATCAGTAAAAGTCCTGCGCCTCCTGCAGCGCCAATGCCTATGCGTTTTAGCCGGGGTTTCATGGCTGTGCCTCCTTGCGGGAAATCTGATTTATAATAAAATCATGATACCAAATTTTCAAAAAGATGTCAAGAACTGTGCAAGAAGGGGTACAGTCTCTGCCAGTACATATCCATTTTTATCCCTATCTGGTTAGGGCTTGTTTGAAAAATCGAAAACGCTGTCTTTTTGCCCATAAGCGGCCATATTCTGCGTCAAAAATCCTCGCCAACCGGCAGGTTGGCTTGCGGTTTTTTCCTGGAATCTGACCACTTCTGAATCAAAAATTCGTCATTTCCTCTATTTTCAAACAAGCCCTAACACATGACAGAATAAATCAGAAAAACGCTCCACCTCTCTTATACAACACACATCAGCCCATACATTATCGCACATATAAGCAAACTGATTATACTTACTTTATTTGTCCTATAGTTTCCATTTGCAGGATTCCACTTTTTTATTTTGCTATTTTCAAATAAGAATCCAGTGGCTGCACTCATTATCCCCAAAAGCAGCAATCCACATGTTTTCATCGCAGGCAGTGTATTGTTTTCAATTCCCTTTATTTCAAATACAATAACCGCCATTCCTATCCCTACACATAATAACAAAGCAAATATTGCAGTTACTGGAATACTGCGTTTGGCACGTTTCCTGTCGTCTTCTCTGCGATAGATTTTATCGATCATTTTGTAGTTGCTCATTTCTATGCTTGTGATAAAATTCAGTATATATGCAACGATCAGAACGCCATTAAGCCATTGCATGTTCAAATTTACCCCATTTATCACACAAAGCAGAAAAATATATACAGTAGACATGATTCCAATATGCAAATCAATCTGTGCAAGCAGTTTCTTCCCTTCATAAATATTGTACTCTATCTTGTCGTCAAATCCTGCAATTCCATTAAAAGAATTATTTTTTATCGCCTTGGAAAAATAGATATGCAGGAACAGTTGTATTGGAATACATAGAATAAACATACAGATAAATGCCCCAGCGCTAAAAATACCCGTTAATGCACTGTGCAGGATATATGCCAATATACCCAAGACAGATATTCCTATAAAGATCCATGACATTTTTCCTATTGACACTTCCCCTTGTGTTGATGGCTCTTCCCCACTCTCATTCCCTAACAATGTATCAACATCAACTTCAAATAATTGTGCTAATTTAATTAAATTGTCAGAGTTTGGTTTTGAAGCATTAGCTTCCCATTTGGTTACGGCTTGACGGCTGACCTCCAAATATTCCGCAATTTTTTCCTGTGACAGTCCTTTCTTTTTGCGATAGTACATTAGATTTTCCGCTAATCGCTTTTCGTTCATATTACGCACCTCCGTATAATCTTTGATAGCAATAATATACTGATTTATCCAGTTGCACTCTACCAACTATATAGAAAATATGGGCAACTATATGGCAACTATGTAGTTGCAACTGCTGTTTTTTCTGCTATTAGTCCAATTTATAGAATTGTTTAATGGCTCTATTCTACCACAAATACAAACATACTTCCATCCCGCTGGTTTTCTCATAAATGGCCTCTTGCGCCAGCGCCACGCCGTTTTCTGTCACATATGCGCTGAGAATCTGCAGCGCGCTGCGGGGTTCCCCTGATTTTGCTGTACCGCGAATGGGCTTTCCATCCACGGCGATCACTTCCCCCGCAGTGCCGAACCGCATACGGAGGATATCCAAAACAGCACCGCGCACATTACGATAATAAATATATCCGCCAGCGGATATTTTACATAACCTGGATGCCGCTTATCCTCTATTTCTGATATCCTGGCCCGGATTTCTCCCATTATTATACCGCTTTTTTATGAGACGGGCGTGGCCTTACGGGAGTGACGGCGGCTTCATCTGCCGCTGTTTGTGCATCTCTCCTGCAGGGAGGAAAGGAACTGCACCGGTAAAACGAGGCCTTCCGGCAAATTCTCCAGGCTTTTAAAAAGAAATCCTGTTTCAGCCTGTCAAAAGCTTTCCGGATGCTTGACTTTTTCTGGTTTGCGCCGTATGATTAAGGAGTACCAAATTTTATGATGAGGAGCGTACATAACTATGAAATATGGCTTGCAGATGTTCAGCGTCCGGGACATTACCAAGGAGGATATGGAAGGCGCCCTGCGGGAAGTGGCGGCTATGGGCTATGCCGCAGTGGAGTTTGCCGGGTTTATGGGCCATCCGGCAGAACAGATTAAGGCCTGGCTTGACCAGTATGGCCTGCGTGTAAGCGGCACCCACACGGGCCTTGCCGGGCTTACGGATGACGTGCTGGAAGAAACCATTGCATACCACAAGGCAATCGGCTGCGAAAACATTATCATCCCCTTTGAGAAGCTGGAGAATAAGGCCGCGGTAGACGCCTTTATTGACCGGGTAAACGTTTTGCAGCCCCGGCTGGCAAAGGAAGGCATCACCCTCCATTACCACAACCACGACCATGAGTTCAAGCCCAACGAGGACGGCCTTATCCCTGAGGAGGAAATCCTCAGCCGCACAAGCATTAACCTGGAGGTGGATACATACTGGGTCTTTGCTGCTGATAAGGATCCCGTGGCCTTCCTCAAAGAGCACAAGGATCGCATCAGCGTCATCCATCTCAAGGACGGCATCGGCGGCCATGAAGGCAAGTCCCTGGGGCTGGGCAAAGCCCCTGTGCTCCAGGTGCGGGAAACCGCCATTGCCCTTGGCATGGAGATGGTGGTGGAAAGCGAAGGGCTGGAGCCTACCGGCCTGGAGGAGGTTAAGCGCTGCATTGACTTCCTGAAAGAGGTTGACGCGAAAATATAGTGAGCGCGGCAAAGCTGCCTGGCTTGGGAATTTTTCCCAAGCCAGACCGTCAAAAAACCGGGAGGCCCCCAGCAAAGGGCCTCCCGGTTCCTTTATTCTTCCTGGGCCTCCAGCACAGCCCGGACGGTCTGTTCCAATACGCCCATGTCAATAGGCTTTGCCACGTGGGCGTTCATGCCGGCTTCCAGGGCGTCCCGGATATCTTCGGCAAAGGCGTTTGCCGTCATGGCAATGATGGGGATGCGCACTGCCAGGGGATGGCTCATGCCCCGGATTTTCCGGGTGGCATCATAGCCGTTTAAAACCGGCATCTGTACGTCCATCAGGATTAGCTGGTACTGGCCCGGGGCAGAGGCGGCAAATGCCTCTGCCACCAATTGGCCGTTTTCGCAGATATGGCAGGAGGCCCCTGCCATATCCAGCAGCTCACTCAGTATCTCCGCGTTGATTTCATTGTCCTCCGCCACCAGGATGTGCATTCCCTCCAGGATTCCCTTCCCTTCAGGCTCTGCCGGGGCGGGTTCTGTGCCTCCTTTTCCCAGCACCCCTTCCACCTTTTGGCGGAAGCTGGTAAGGAAGAAAGGCTTGGGCAGGAAGGCGTCTATCCCGGCAGCCCGGCCTTCCTCCTCTATCTCAGGCCAGTCGGAGCTGGTAAGCAGCAGGATAGGGGGCTGCGCTGTCTCCTGGCAGATGCGCTGGGCTGTTTCTACGCCGTCCATGCCGGGCATCTTCCAGTCCAGCAGCACAATGTGGAAGGGTTCTCCCGCTTCCTCCGCCTGCTTCACCTGCTCCAGGGCGCTGCGCCCGTCCAGGGCATAGGACACCGCCACGCCGGTGCCCTCCATGGTCATCTGGATATTCTGGCAGATAACCTCCTCGTCGTCTGCTGCCAGCAGCCGGGTAATGTTGTGCTTCTGCCAGAAATCCCGGTCCATGGCCTGCTCGCTGATATGCAGTTCCAAATCTACCGTAAAGGTGGAGCCTTTCCCCTTCTGGCTTTCCACTGAAATTTTACCGCCCATCAGATCCAGCAGGTTCTTGGTGATAGCCATGCCCAGGCCTGTGCCCTGGATTTTATTGGTAACGCTGTCCTCCTCCCGGGTGAAGGCGTGGAAAATTTTCTGCTGGTATTCCTCGCTCATGCCGTAGCCGTTGTCCGCCACAATAAACCTGTAATGGGCCAGGTGCTTGGCAAGCTGGGGCAGCTCCTGCACAGTAAGGGTGACGTGCCCGCCGTCCGGGGTGTATTTCACCGCGTTTGACAGAAGGTTCAGGAGAATCTGGTTCAGCCGCAGCTTATCCATAACCACCCGTTCATGCTTCAACTCCCGGCTGTACACCTCAAAGGTATGGCCCTTGGCCTTCATCTGGGGCCGGATAATGGAGTCAATATTCTCAATCAGATCCACCACGCTTTCATCTGAAAGGTTCAGGGTGGTCTTGCCGGCCTCTATCTTGCTGATGTCCAGGATATCGTTAATCAGCCCCAGCAAATGCTGGCTGGAGGCAGTGATTTTCTTGGTGTATTCCAGCACCTTTTCCGGGTTTCCCGCATCCCGGGCCAGGAGGGCGGCAAAGCCCACTATAGCGTTCATAGGCGTGCGGATATCATGGCTCATGTTGGACAGGAAAGAGCTTTTGGCCCGGTTTGCCTCCTCCGCAATCTGGAAGGCCTGCTCTGCCGACTCCTTGGCCCTTTGCAGCATGGTGTTGGATTCCTCCAGCCGCCTGTTCATTTCTTCCTGGCGGCGCAGGTTTTCCTGCTCTCGCTTAAACAGCCGGGCGCTGCTGTGCTGCCGGGCCATAGACACAGCCGCCAGCGCCAGCATAATGAACAGCACCACAATGAGGATAAGCAGCGTGCGCAGCACCATGCCCACCATTTCCACGGTCCCGGAGGCCACAAACTCTGCCGGGATTAAAAAGAGCAGCAGGGTGTCATATGCCGAAAGGGAGGTCAGGCAATAGTAATATTCCTTGCCGTCCATCATGAAATTGGTGCTGACGGCGTCCCGCCCCTGCAGGGCAGCCCGGATATCCGGGATCTTCTGGCCCTCCATCCCCTCCAGCACAGTCAGCACATTGTAGGCCTGGATGGTGTTGCCGTCTGATACCTTGTCGTGCATCCTGGTGCCGTTGCTTTTCAGGATATATGTCTCGTTCCGGCTGCCATAGGCAGCGCTGCTATAGTATTGGGCCAGGGTGTTGACATCCTTAAGCAGGACGGCATGGGTAAAGGCCGGGCCTCCTGCCCCTGTTTCCAGGGGCGCATCCAGCTTTTCCACAAAAGCCCAGTAGCTGCCCTCATAGATGAAGCTGTCAGAGATAAAGGTATACCGATCCTCCCCGGTGGAAATGCGGTCCAGGTCTGACCACACCCCATGCTTGCCCTCCCGGTCATAGCAGTTGCCCTGGCTGTCCACCAGCATCAGGATGGCGCTGTAGCTCTCCGTTTCCAGCAGCTCCTCCAGCTTGCCCAGGGTTGCCACAGCCTCGTCCCCTGCGGCATATTCCCCTTCTTCCAGAAGGTTTACCGCCGCAGTCAGATAAATCCAGTGGGCGTCCAGGGCGTTGTTCAGGTTTATGCGCACCTGATCCGTAATTTCATTGAGCTGGGTAGAGCGCTCCCTGAAAATCTGTTCCTGCAAATACCCGCTGAAATATCCGCCCCCTACCAGCAGGAACAGGATAAGGCCTGCCGCCAGCACAGCCGGCAATACTATATTCTGCTTTGTTTTCATCCATTTCATACCAGCCACGTTCCCTCTGTCATAGTTATGATAAGCAGCGCAGTCCAAAGGAAACAGGGTGCCTCCTTCAAATGCGTTTGCCTGATATATAATGGGGCCGGGGCCGCACAAAAAAGCCTTTCCTGCACCCCGCGCCGCTCCTTATTTTCTGTTTTCATTCTAGAGCGTGTTCACATAAGTTGAATATGCAGATTTTCGAGGGGATTTAGTGGGGTTCAAGGCAGGAACCGCAAGAAAGGCGAACGTTTGAAAAACGTTTTCGCATCTTCGAGGATTCCTAACACAGAAGCCCATAAAATAACCCGAAAAGATGCGTGTGATTGCTTTGTGTGTACACGCTCTAGTAGTTGCCTTGGAAAAGCCTTATTCCAGGGTGATATAGTCTGTAGGGGCGCAAAGCTGCCTGCCTTCTGCCAGGAAGCCTGCAATGGCCAGCTTGAAGGTTGTCTCCACCTGGAGGTACTCCTCCACGCCTGCGGCCGCCAGGGCTTCCCGCTGCATCTCATTTTCATCCCCTACCAGGAAAAGCTCGTAAAGGCGCCCCTTATCGAAGGCCTGCCCTTCATCGTAATGCCCCTCCAGCTCCCTGCCCTGTATGGTAAGCTTCCGGAGGGCATAGCCTTTGCCCTCCCGCTTAACCTCCATTTCAAATCCGCTGGAGACGTACAGGGTGGAGTCGTTGCACACAGAGCCGCGCTTGCCCGGGGTGGTAAGCAGATATTCCACATACCGGTATAGCTGCTCCCCTGTAAGCCGGCAGGAAAAAATGCCCAGGGAGGATTCCCCCATGGTCAGGTATCCCAGCTCCTCCAGGGTGTAGTCCCCAGCGGCTATGTCTCCCGCCACATTGGAAGCCTGCCCGATGAGCAGGTCGGCCCCCAGGATTTCCCGCAGGGAATTGAAAAGTGCCGAAGCCGCCGGGCTGCCCCCCTGGGGGTTAAAAGCATAGGGGTAGGCTGTTTCAATGCGGGCGGCAGGAGGTTCTTCCTCTTTTGGGGCGGACATGGCCTGGTTAAAGGCGTCAAAGGCTGACTGGGCGTCGGGGTAATCCCCCTTTATCATGCCCTGCACCACCTGTTGGGAAATGGAAAACATATCGGAAGAGGCAAGGCGGATATACAGCCGGTTCTTGTCGGCATAGGGCTGCAAATGGGAAAGCCCCTCTGAAAGCGGCAGCTCCACCGATTTGCTGTAGGGGATCATGTTGTGCCCGCCGGCAATGTGCTTTTGCCCCTCGCCGTTCAGCATGGTTTCCAGGATTTCCAGAATCAGCGCCCTGCGCTCCGGGCTTTCCTCTGCCCGGGCGCTGGCGGCAACCTGAAAGGCCGGATATGTCAGATACCAGTTATCCTCCTGGGTATCCCCGAAATAAGGCATCAAAAGAACGTCTCCGGCCTGGCTGTCCCGGATAGCCTCCTCGTTGCCTGTTCCCCGTATCATGGCCGCTTCCCCGTTCCTGAAGGCCTCCAGCACCTGCTGGTGCTCCAGCTCCACATCCGACGGGACAGCCCCAGTGTAGTCCAGAAACTCCTCCATGCGCTGGAAAACAGGAAGCCAGACCTCCTCGCTGAGCCTGCTTGTCTGCCCGCTTTCATAAAGCTGCCGCCATTCCCGCCCCTCCTGGGAGGTAAGCTGGGAAGCGGAAAGTCCCTGCAGCAGCTCCATGCAGGTAAAGTCCGCGCTGTAATTGGACAGGAAAGGCCGCACCCCTTTTTTCTCCAGCGCCCTGCACACCGCCACAAACTCCTCATAGTTTTCCGGAACGGAAAGGCCGTGCTTTTCCAGCAGGGGCTGGTTTATCACAATGCTGTCTACCTCCGCGCAGGTGGGAAGCCAGTTTACCGCCCCGTCGCTGTAAGTATAGCTGCGCAGGTAGGACTGGTGGATGGAGGCGGCAATTTCCGTCCCGCTGAGGTCCATCAGGGAATCCCGCCAGCCCTCCACGTCGCTGAGGGAAAAGCGGCGGACAGTCAGGATATCCGGCAGGCTGCCGTTTTCCTCCTTGAAGCGGTAGAAGTCTGTGGAATTTGTAGCCACGTAAAACTCGAAGTCCACTTCCGGAAAGGACTCCTGCAGATACGGCCCATATCGCTCTGTAAGCTGATCGCTCCAGAAGGCCACCGTCACTTTCTCCTTTTCCCTGCTGCCGCAGCCCGCCAGGGCCGCCAGCAGCAGGCACGCTGCCAGCATAAAAGACAGCCATCTTTTCCCGCACATCTTCCCCACGGCTGCACACTCCTCCCGCAAAGGCGTTTACTATAGTATAGCACCTTGCGAAAAAAATGGCAACTGGAAAGACGTTTGGGGAGTGTCCAGACAGCGCGTTTTATATCTATAGCGCAAAACTGCGGGACTCCGTCCCATAGGCGTGCACCGTAGATATAAACTGCGTGTTCGGACGCTCCCCTGTGGCAGCCATTAGATATTGTAAAATCTTTATGATTGCCAATATATCCCGCTAAGCGCTCTGCGCCTGCCTCCGAGACCAGCCCGCCCAGACCAAATCCCCACAGTGAAGTATACTCACGAAGGATGCCGCTAACGATAAACTCCACCTGGGCCACAGATGGCACGCCAGCGGCACCTCAGGCTCCAGAGCGATTTCATCCGCTCCCTCCGGCATATGGCCCATATCTAAGTGGATGCGCCCCAGGGCCAGCGCCTTCTCGCCTCCCGTGCCGATGTCCACTTCTGCCGATCCCAACTGTACCAAGGTGCCGAAATCTTGTATCAATTCGTTTTGCCCCAATTCCCCTGCCAGATTCCCACCCACTCCCGCGGACAGAGATAGTATATGAATTCTCCGTAGGCAGCAAAAACGCGCACAACACCAGCACCGAGAATGTCATGGCGAATCGCTTTTTGTTTTCTAAGATGCCCTTGCGGGCAAAAGTGCGTTCCAAAAGCTTTTTCCACACTCTCACTGCATGAAATCGAAAAAACACAGGCAGCCACATTATCATCACGCAATTGCCTGTGCTTCTACTTCGAACCTTAGGGCTTGTTTGAAAAATCGCAAACACCGTCTTTTTGTCCAAAACAGGCGTTTCCTGTGTTGGAAATCCTCGACAGGCGACAGCCTGTCTTGCGGTTTCCGCCTTGAAAACCACCTCGTTTTGTCTTAAAAATCCGGCACTTTCTCTATTTTCAAACAAGCCCTAGTTGTTAAAAATGATACGGAAAAGCGTTAAGAAAGGTAACTGCCTTCAATGAAATCGCCGCACTTATCGCAGCGGTACCAGCCTATTACCTTCCGGTAAAACCCAGCACATCCGCACGGAACTGCGCGCTGTGGCTCAACCGCCGTCTCACAAGACGAACAAAACCCATGGGTATGTTCTTCAGGCTGTGCAGCAGATGCAGCCATTGCCATAAAGCTACCTGCGATAATCACAGAAGCCAAAAACATGGAAACCCTTCTTGATTTCCTGGGCAAAAATATCCGCAAATATAACGATAAATTGCTCATAAATCCGTCAAAGACTGCAATTAAGGCTTTTCTCGGCAAGGTGAGGGACATCATTAAAAGCAATAAATCCACCAAGCAGGAAACGCTTATCCGCAAGCTGAACCCCGTCATTCGCGGCTGGGTATCCTCATCAATGATCTGGTAGGAAAACTGTACCAATATGATTTCCTGCCTGCATTTCGGGCAGTAAAGAGGGTAGTTTTTCAAAATGCTATCCTCTCTAATCCTGTTACGGGTTTTACTGCCGCAGAGAGGACAGCGTATCCATTCTAATTTCATCTTTCCAATACCTCGCTGTTGTTTTGGGACAATAGACTGTTTCTCCTATGTAATTGCTTCACATATATTTACAAAGATTTTTCAATCCTCAATCATTCACGCTCTTGTGAAAACGGTGGTAACGGTGATGATGTCACCGTCAATCTCTGCATAAATCTCTCCATTCATCTTGCGCATGAGCTGCCTGCAAATGTAAAGCCCCAGCCCGTTGCCACCAATGTTTCCTGCATTTGCTCCACGCCAAAAGCTCTCGAAAATATGCGGCAAATCGTCCTTCCCAAGCATACACCCGCCATTCGTGACCGCAATTTGGACGCATTCGTCGTCCTTGGGGAAAATCAATTCCACACGTCTGCCACCGCCGTATTTGAGAGCATTTTCAATAATGTTTTGCATCACTTCAACGCTCCTGCTCAAATCTCCCGATAGAAGGCAGTTTTTATATTTTCCGATAATAAAATCTGTTTTGATAAGCGCCAGTTTTTCCTTGTAATATCCCGCGATTTTTTCAACGAGTTCCGAAAGATAAAACTCGCCCATATTCACTTCAAAGCTGAAGAAATCTTCTCTTGAAGCCGTTATAATCTGTGAAACATAGCCCTCGATCTCCTCCGCTTTTTCATTGATGTTTTCAGCGATTTTGTGCTGCTTTTCAGCGTCTGAATACAAATTTTTCGACAGTGCTGCCGAGTACAATTTTATAGCGGAAAGCGGCGTTTTAATATCATGTGAGAGTGATAGCAGCAGTGTTTTCTTTTCTTTCTGCATTTCCAGTTCGCGCTGCTTTTGCTGCTCTATATTTTCACGGAGAATATCAATTCCCCAAAGAAATTTTCCGAAAAAGCGGTTTTTCGTTTCCTTTATTGGCGCGGTGAGATTACCCTTTGAAAGTTCGTAGGGGATACTGCTCAAGCGTTCAAAGGGCGCAAGAATCGCGTATTTTATATAAAGCATAACTGCGATAAATAAAATCGCTATAACGCCGAGAATGGCATTTACAATTCCCATAAAATATGTCTTGTTGGAATAGCCGTTACTATTGTAATCGAAACGGTAAAGTTCTCCGTTTATCTCATAGATCACATAGTCGCTGTCCGTGCTGTAAAATTTTTCTCCGTATCGCTCAATATTTGTTACATACACACATTCGGAAATGTCGGCAGACCCATTCGTTTCTATTTCATGGACAAGACGGCTTATCTCCACTCGATATTGCCTGCTCCCATCGGCCTTGTCGGCAGCAAGAATCATATTCACAACAGCAAACAATAGTATCACGGCAACCGCAACTACCGAGAAAATTCTGTTAAACGCTTTCATATTTATAACCCACCCCCCATACAGTAACTATTTTTTTAGGATTTTTGGGGGCGTCCTCTATTTTCTGCCGCAGCCATTTTATGTGTACCGTCAGTGTCTGTTGTTCTGAAAAGCTGTCGCTGCCCCAGACCTGTTCAAAAATATATTCCTTGCTCAAAGCCCTGCCCTTATTCTCCATCAAAAGCAGAAGCAACTCAAATTCCTTCGCGGTCATTTCGAGTTCTTTTTCGTTTTTGTAAACGGCACGGCTCGCCTTATTTATGCGTATATTGCCGTCAGTAATTTCGTCAAGAGCGTATCGTCGCTTAAAAATCCCGCTTATTTTTGCGAGCATAATATCAATATCATATGGCTTTTCTATATAATCATCTGCGCCAAGATTCAGTCCGTTCAGCTTGTCATCCTTTTCCGTTTTCGCACTTACAATCAATACGGGCGTGTTGCTCGACCTGCGGATTTTTTCCAGAACATAAAATCCGTCCTTATCGGGCAGCATGATATCAAGCACGACAAGCCTTGCGCCGTATCTTTCGTACAGCAGCAAGGCTTTTTCGGCTGTTTGAACCGCCGATACCGTATAATTTTCCGCACGGAGAAAATCACACAGCAGGTCGGCAAGCTCATTGTTGTCCTCAACAATGAGAATATCCATATTACCACCCTAATTCCAAAAGCCAGTTATTCAATGCGCGCTCCCGTTCTCTCATCTGAGTAGAACAGTCGCTTAAATCGTACTCTCCCTTTATGTTCCCGTCAACAATGTACATGACCCTTGTGCATTTTGCCGCAACCTTAACATCGTGGGTAACGAGCATAATCGTTGTTCCCTCGGAATTTAATTTTACAAGTTCCTCCATTACCTCGTCGGATGAAGTGCGGTTCAAAGCCCCTGTCGGCTCGTCGGCAAAAATCATTTTCGGGTCGTTTATCATACTGCGGCAAATGCACGCCCGCTGGAGCTGGCCGCCCGAAACCTCGTTGATGTCATTGTCGGCAATGTCGATAATGCCGAGCCTGCGCATGAAATCCTGACCGCGCCGCGCCGTTTCTCTGCGAGGTTCACGATGCTTTTTGGATTGCGTTGCGGGAAGTATGATATTATCCAGTATGGTGAGGTTTTTCAGCATATACATTTGCTGAAAGATAAAACCCATTTCGTCAAGGCGCAGGTCTGCAAGTTCTCTTTCACCTATCCCTGCGATATTTTTCCCACAGAAACTTACTTCTCCTGCGGTAAAATTATCCATGCCCGAAACTGCGTACAGCAGCGTGGATTTTCCAGAGCCTGACGGACCCATAACGGCAACCATTTCTCCCTCGCCAATTTTGAAATTTACATTTTTCAGTACGTTATTCTGCCGCTTGTTTACGATATACGTTTTGCAAAGGTCTTTTACTTCGAGAATATTCATAATTGCTTCTTCCTTTCATTATTCAATGTTTGCCGTATCAGAGGATTTGATTTTTCTTGTGTACAGAGCGGTCAAAAACGCGCTTACGACTGTGGCGGTAAGGACGATAACGGGGAATACTGCGTATATCTCCACAGGGTTTTGCATATATTCTACGCCCATTTCAAGACCCATTGATCTGAAAATAGGGTCAAAGCAAAGCTTTGTAAGGGGCATACCCAAAAGCTCCGCAAGAAGTACAGCCGCCGCTGCCGAAATGAAAAATCTTAACGTGTGCTGTCCGTATATTTTGGCATTCCTCACGCCTATGGCTTTCATGAGGGCAATCTCCGCCTGCTCCTTTGCGATAAAGGAACGCTCCATAAGCACGGTTATAAGCGCAGCTAAAATTACCGTAAGGACGGCGGACATCTTTTTAACCGCGTCTATGGCGTCGCCGACTCCGGTGTTGTCCTTTACGGTTTCGCCCGCTGTTTTAACGCTTGAAAACTTAGGATAAAGCTCCTTGATCTTTTCAATTCTGCTTAATACTTCCTTATCGTCGGGGCCGTCGGTAAATTTTATCTGTGTACCGGGGGAGCCGCTTGCTGCGATATAGTTTATATCGCAGTCGGTATGAACCCTTACGGATATGCCCTGATTGACCATTGACTGATACAGAGCGGTTATGATGAACTCCGCCGTTTCACCTGTTGGGTAGGACAAGGTAACGGTATCGCCTATTTCCGCACCCAGCTTTTTTGCCAAAAGGGTCGTCACTGCAATTTCGTTGCTGTTTTGGGGAGGAGTACCCTCTATATATTCGTACATATCCATTGCTGTGCCCGTACCTTGAAGTATAGCTGTCTTGCTTTCATATTCGCCGTGTCCTATCATCGAATAAATGTAATATTCCGTCATACATTCCGCGGGCATACCGTTTTCCGCAAGGGTCTGCTCCATATCATCAAGATATTTTTTAACCTTTTCATGTCCGTCCACGGTCATAAATTTCATAGCTTCGTCGCCAATGTCCGTAACGGCGTGGCAGTCCGCCTCCCCGAAATATTTCAGCAGCTTTCCGCTTTTAAGAGACGCCGTGGCATTGGAGAGTATTATCAGCAGAGACATACACAGGAAAAATGCAAGGATGATGACAGCGTAGCGTTTAGGACTGCTTACAATATCGTTTGCGGCAAGGAAAACCGTCGTGCCAAGCCGCGATTTTCCAAGGCTCATAACGCTCTTTTTGCGGAAGCGTTCTCCCGTCTGCCCGTTTCTAACAGCGTCGATAGGGGACATTTTGCTTACCCTGCCCGTGCAGCCGAGACAGAACAGGAGAATGATAGCCGTTACCAAAACTGCGCAGATAACGTTGACAAAAACGGTATTTCCTTCATTGATAATAATCGAATTTGTTGACAAGCTCATAAGCATTTTGCCAAACGGATAGCTGAACGCTAAACCAATTGCCGCGCCAATAGCGGAAATGGCGAAGTATTTTGTAAGGTACAGCCCTCGGATTTTTATGTTCCGTATACCTATTGCTTTCATAACGCCTATCTCGCGAAATTCCTCGGAGAGAGTAAAAGATATGGTGAATCGCAGCACCGCAAAGGATATGATTATAAGAATAAGGCTCACCACAAGGACAAAACCCGTGATTATCATATCAAAAATATAGGATTGATTCAGTGTATCTGCGTCACATTCAAATGTAAAACTGTCCGATATATCCGCTATCTGAGACAGGGTCTTGTCAAGATTGGCGGTGTGTATGTATAAGAATTTTCCGCCATACACATTTTTTATCGTCTCGTCGGACATATATTCGTCAAATTCCTCGCCGTTAATGATAAACCTTTTAATGCCTATCAATTCCGTGCCGCAGACAGCGTCCCTGAAACTGCCCGCAAAGGTAAACTCACGACTTACGCCCTCTATTTCGATAGTAATTTTGTCGCCTACTTTAAGTCCCAGGTTTTCCTCTATGTAACGGGCAACGTAAATTTTCCCTTTCGGCACGCTTTTAAGAATACTTTCATCGTCCAAAAAATAATTCATCCCCATATCTCTGTCGCTCTGTAATACTAATATTTGATTGACGTTGGAATCGTCAAGCGGCTCGCCGAACCGCGTAATATTGGACTGGGACATACGGATAAACTCCTCAATACGGAACTCGTCTATCGCGGAGGCGTTTTCAAGTGTCCCGCAAATGTCCTTGTCCGAGGATTTGTTTTCGCTCAATACCCAGTAATCTGGCACGTCCGCCATTTCAAAATAGCTGTCCAGCGCGGTTGTCACCGTGATGATATTGCTCACGCCTGAGGACATGAACATCGATGCGAGTATAATAAATACCAGCAGTATCACGTTCATCGCCTTTTTGCGTTTAAGGTCTTTTTTCAGTATTTGTAAATACATTTCTGCTACTCCTTTCGCTTTGTGATTCGATTGTAGCATAGAAGTTATTAAATAATCCTTAAATCGGTTTGCGGAAATCAAATTTTTAGCGTGATGACGAAAGTCAAGATTCCCTCTGTCAGCTGAACATATAATCTGCTGACTTTATAGAAATTGCTTTCTTGACTATAAAGAGAGCCGACAAACTGTGGTTTCGCACAAGTCTGTCGGCTCTGCGTCTGTGCTTCTGGCTCTTTAGATAATATATTGGAAGTTATCCCTGCCTTTTTATCAGCCGATGCTTGAATGCTCTAATCCTTGCGCCATAACGGCTTGAATATAGCAAACCCACGAAAAGCATCCCAACTGCAAACCCCTGTACAATATCCAGCCCTGTCATAACTGTTGGATTATCATAAAGGCTTGTGTCTTTAATAATAATATATACTAATATTAAAAATAATGCGATTCCATTACATATGCGTACACGCTTATTGTAGCGTTCCGCTTCTGTATTTGTATAATCCGCTGCCTGCAATAAAGTTTCTTTCATTTCTTTATCCATATCCCCACTTTTCCTTTCTCCATTTAGGATTTCCCGCAGGTCAACTTCATAATAATCTGATAGTTCAATCAAGATATCTAAGTCCGGCATATTGTGGCCATTCTCCCAACGGGATATTGTTCTGTTTGATACATTAAATTTTTCTGCAATCTGTTCTTGGGTAAGTCCTTTTTGCTTACGGAGTTCTTTTAAGAATTTTCCGATTTTTTCTTGGTTTATGCTTTTCCTCCTTTCAGAAAAATCCTATCAAAACTGCCTGATAAAAAACAGGACACAAAGCGGGAAATGCCTTATTTTATTACCCGACAAGGTATGTCTACCAATTCCGATTTTTCAGTTCTACAAACTGGAATTCTGATAAGACACTTTTTATAGCATTTATTAACTGTTATATCTTATCTTCAAAAAGTCCGCAAACCCTTGAAAACACTAAATTTATAGCAAGTGAGTTTGCCCTTAGACTTTCCCTTGTGTTATATCCTTTTCCCTCATGTTACGAACTCTCATAAGGGCAAAAATAAGGGAAAGAAAAACCTGTAACAAATTATAACATGAAATGAACAGGACAGGAAGAACTGATTGGAATGCTTTCACAAATTTCTCCAAAACACAGGCAAGAAAGGGCTGATAAGATATGAGATTTATTTATGCAACGTATAATGTGCTCCATAACTGTATTGATGTAACAACTTTTGACGGATATGTTTTACGGATAGACTGCGGAAAAGCGGAAGAAGGATTGAAAACAACGCCATGTTCCGAATGTGCCTTAAATGCTTTGGCAATAGATAATCCTCTTGAATATGCAACACTATACCTTGATGGTTGTATGCAGGCACGGGTATATGCGGAAGATTCATTAGAATTGTGGTAACATATTTTTCTTTGTATAGAGAACTGGTCAAAATATAAACCAGTTCTCTCTTTATTTGTAAAAAAGAATGTTATAATTTCATTAATCCAAATACAATCAAAGGAATGCTTATGAAAAATCACATCCTAGAACTATACCATTCTTGGTTCATTATTTGTATATTTCTTCATGTCATAAGCACATAATAATTTCCGATAATCTGTACTTCGTTTATTGGGAAAGGCACGCAAATAATCTTCTACACTTGCCATTTCCATATTTCCGTTTACTATCGAACAAATTATTTCGATAATTTTATATGTTTGAGAAATAGCTTTATCTCCAATCACTTCCTGTGGTGTAGCATGTGTACCGCAGCATATTTCTGGCGCATTTTTTATTATATTCTCAATTTTGTCGTTTTGCCGTTCCTTCAAGGCATCCACCTCAGTAATTTCCCCACATATTTCTGAAAAAGCAAATATAGGAAAATACTGAGTGCTTTGAATCTTCTGTTTATTGATTAATTTTAATAATTGAGCATTTGATTCTTCTATAATTTGAAAATAATTAACCATCATTTCTGATATAGTTTGAAATTCATATTTAATAGTATTTTTTGAACCAACGACTAATACCTTATCTGAATTTTTTAAATTATCCAAATCCTCTGTAATGGAAACTTTTATATTACCACCCGAATAGATTTCACGAACAACACTTTGCACTTTTCTGATATCCATTGCCGAAACAGGCAGAACCAAATTCGCTACCGCTTGATAAAGCGCCACGAAATTATCTGTTTTTAATTTATTGATTCGTATTGTCGGAAACCCCTCTATATCTATATCATGCTCTACAACTTCTGTATTATCCAACCCTTCTTCATACTCTATCAAAAGAAAATTATCTCTTATCTTTTTTGATTCTTCTGAGTTATAATCGACATACGAAAATATAGTCCTTAATATATCTTTTATATTTTTATCCCCAATGTTGTAGCCGACAAAAATAATAGGGTTATGTATAAATAAAGATAATAATTGCGCCCGTATCAATTCATATCTTTCATCAAATTTATTGTAATCATCTTCTGTAATTATAATTTTATCAGGAGAAGATACGCAACCATGAATTTTATATACCGAGCCGTAGGGATTGCTAAGTAAAATATCATTTCAAATTAAGGGATTAAACGAAAATATATCTTCTATCATTTTATCATAATTTGTTGTTATAATAGAACCTATATTTTTCCTTGCTTTTTTCAACTCAGCTATTTCAGCAAGTACGCAATCCTTAATTTCTGTGTTACTAAGCAAATCAGAAATATACAATTTGAATCGACTTATATTAATACCTTTCTTCATGTTTTCATAAAACAAATCATTAATACGTTCAAATTTCCCATTCCTGTTTTTTTGCAAATAGTCATTGAAATCTTTTTCTAAATCAGTAGCTACCTTTTCATAAGCACAATACTGACCTTTCATATATTTAGCCTTTATATCTAAATAATATTCCTCATTCGGATTAAACTCCAAAGCTATGTTCTTTAGCAAATTCTCCCAACTATAAGAATTTGTCAAATACCGCAAACTTAATCCAGTACCAATAAACATAACTGGATGATTTTTATAATTAGCAATAAATTCTTCTATATCCATCTTATACATCTCCAAGTTCAGTTTTTAATCGTGATATGAGATTCTCCCTATTCTTTTTCTTCAGCTCGCACTCCCAAATCCGTATAACAGTCCACCCGCGTTGTTCAAACAACACCGTAATTTCCTTATCATGTTTCATATTGCGTTCTCGCTTTTTTGTCCAATAATCAGCATTATCAGAAGGGCGGGTATTCCTGCAATCATGCCCATGCCAAAAGCAACCATCGACAAATATTGCAATCTTTTTATCAAGGAAAACAAAATCAGGGTGCCCCTTTACTGGATAATTGCGTTTCCAACCCACTATATTGTTTTCCTTAAAAAGCTGTATCAGCTTTAATTCCGTAGATTTATTATTTTTTGAGCGTACCTTACTCATAATTTCAGAGCGTTTTCTTTCGTCAAAAACATCCGCCATACTTATCACCTATGCTCTTATCCCATTTTGAACAATATAAATGTAATAAAGCGTTAATGCCCTTTTAATTTGAGACCGAACAGACGTAGATAATTCAATATATTCATCTGTTTGTTGTAAAGTGCAATAATAAAAATCATTAGGCGCGCCTTCCAATGGACAAATTCTATCCGCCCGCCGAATTCTTGACAATGTATCGCTTGCCGTTCTCGGCGTGAAATTTTGAACGTCTATAAGCCAATCAACAAAAGGTTCTTTATTTACCTCAATTTTTTGTTCCGATTTTATATAATCTTTTAGTTTTAAAGCGACATATTCCGCCAACTTTACGGGAACGGCATTCCCTATCATCTGCTCCATTTCAGTTTTATTCCCACACCATTTGAACGTAGCGGGAAAAGTTTGAATCAAAGAGCGTTCAAGCGTTGTCAACGCTCTAATTTTATCTGAAACAGGACAGGCGTCGTTCGGATGACCGGGATAACCTTTCGGCACAGGACGATTAACTCCTCTCATTGTTGGAGCGGGTTCGTCAATAGAAAAAACCGCCCGACGATTATAATTTCTTGGATGCCGATAATAGTATTCAAAATCAAGAGTATCGCCAAAATAATCTCTCAGAGTAGTTGATTTTTTACTAACTCCACTTTTAAGAATATCCTGCATAAAATTATCTGCTTGCCCCAATGCTCCTATACAAAAAAATCTCTTTCTCTTTTGAGGAACTCCACATTTACTAGCGTCTAATACCATTTGCGTTAGTCCATATCCTGCTTTTTTTAAATTTTTTTTTGCATTTTCAAATGCGGTGCTTTTTTCTGCCCTGTCTACATTCTCCATAACAAAGTATTTCGGGCGTACCTTATCAATAATTTGCGCATACGATTCTGTCAAACTTGCCCGTGAAGCCTCAATACGTTTTCCTGCATGTGAAAAATCTTGACAAGGCGGCCCCCCTATAATCACCTCTGGAGCAAACGTCTTTATTTGTTCAACCGCATTATTCACATCCGACAAATCAACGCAAAAAACAGGGTGATTAAAATTCTTTCTATAACATTCTACAGCTACATCCCAAAACTCAAACGCTGCAACAATATTAAATCCCGCATTTTGGAATCCTAGAGACATTCCCCCGCATCCCGCAAATAAATCTACTATTTTCATCCTAATCCTCCACTTGAAATCCATCGCAAAAAACATTATAATAAGAATGGATTTTATTTGCTTTTTAGTATATCGTAAAATTTCTTTGACGTCAAGCATTTGACGTCAACGTTCAAAATATATTTTTAAGGAGTACATAACTATGTCAAATGGATTGTATGGAATATTCAATTCCAATAGAACAGTGAACGACCATTGGGGCAAAAACTGTTTTAATTCGAGTTTTCCCACCTCAACCGCTTGCTATATGTTAGACAAAAATATTAAAGCTATATATATCACACTTGATGTTAGCGACAATAAACTCATTATCCAGCCAAGTGAAATTTCTCTTAATGAAGTATTTAACTGTGGAAATAAGACATCCCGTGATTTATATTTCTGCTTTGAATCCGTATATGCGCCTTATCAACAATTTTCTTTTGATGCGATTGACGGTATTGATTTGGTTGTAAAAGATATGGATGGTAATTATCTTTCTCCTTTAGAAGTCAAATTAACGGTAATTCCCACTTCGCAAACAAGCGTATTGCCAGAAGAAAAATGGGGTTCGGAAATTGTTGTACGTTCTGCCACTACCTCTTATTGCGCTTTAGGTATGTTCGATTCAGTAAGAAGTTTTTCAAAAGACATTCGCGAAATATTTGAAACCGCTTGTTCTTCTATCCAAATGTGGGATAATGATTACGAGATGACGCATAAAATGCCTTCTTTATGCAAAGCCATTGACGACTTCCAATTAGCTTACTATACATATCAAAAACCGTTGCTAATGCAAACATTATGGAAAACACAGGGACAATCCCCCATTTTAACCGACCAAGCTTTCGATATAGTAATATGGAGCGATTATGCGTTTTCCCGATTATTTCTTGATAATTCCGCCCTTCCCGCTGAAACTATGAGACGTGGAATGAGGGCTTCCGCAAGATTGGCAAGATGCTTATGGGAGCTAAGCAAATCTGGAAAAATAAGAGTGGTTGACATTTATCGTCAAATGGCATTTGGCAATCAAACAGACAAAGAATTTGCCATTGGCGGCTCCCTTTGGCGAAAATATGTGACTACCGACCGAATACAAAATCTTGCCTTAAATAAAAATATCGTACATGAAATCATTGAACCGGGATATATTGACCGTCTCATGCCCGAACGCAGATTTGACCAAACGTTATACTTTACTATGAGGGAGAAAAATTAGAAATCAGAGCCGACACAATGCTATTTATAGGCTTGTGTATCTGCAAAGTGCAGAAACAAATTTCTCTGTCTTCTGTAATTTGTCATCAGTTGTTCTAGTTACAGGACAAAATAAGACTTGCATTCAAAGCAAACGAATTTAAATAATGATATACACAAAAGGACATTTTCACAGAATGAAAGCGTCCTTTTGCGTAATGCAAGATTTTAGGTTTTTATCTGCAGCGTTATAACTGTCCAGTTTAATACATCTGATTCCGGCTCGTTTTTACACCCATGAGCTGTACCTGCTTTTCGACAGCCTCCACATTCTGCGCCAACTGCTCTATTGTGCCTGTGCGGTTTTCAGGCTTGATTTCCGGCTGTATCAGTTCCTTTGGGTATTCCTGCCTTGTGTGGATATCCATATAGGATTTCAAACGATAACAGTACCCCTCATTCCTATAATCTTCAAACACAGGGGAAACTTCACCCTTTGAAGTCTGCCACCGCATAAGGCGTGGAAACCAGCACAGTCCGTCCACGATGATTTCCTTGAAAGAATTGAGCAGCTCCCCAAGTGCGGTAAACAATCCCCGAAAGCTGTTTCCTGCCTCAATATCCGAACCACGCTCCACATGGTTCGCAAATTCCTCAATCAGCGGCGCAAAGGGAAGATATGACTGTATAAACTGCTTTATCTTTTGAAGTGCTTTCAGAAAGATATTGGAACTTTCAATCTCCCCGTCCAATTCGTCCAATACCCTCTGCGTAGTGGACTTTTTATGGTTCAGAACGAGAATGTCAGCCTCCAGTCCTATTTTATCCGTTGATAGTTTTTCAATCTTTTCTTCCTCTTTTGCAACTTTGTATTCCGCAACCGTCAGGTCATGGTTTTTTCCCTTTTTCTTTTCCTTTACTTCCTGTTGGAAGATAGCTTTCATATAGTGGTTGGCGTCTGCCCGCATTTTATCCTGCAAAACTTCCGACAGGACTTGGGGCGTGAATACGGACCGCTTTGACACTTTTGTTGGCAAGCCACGCTTAAACCCTCTCCCTACTGGAACACCTACAACGTGCATATGCGGGCTTGCCTCATCAAAATGGACTACCGCATTTGCAATCTTAAAATCCGGCAGATACTCCTGCAGTTTCAAAAGGAGCTGCTTATAGACCTGTTTCATAAATATTTTGTCCCCGCTGTTCTGCTCCCAGAATTTTTTATCCCCGCATTGTATGATGACTTCCACCGCCATATCCTGTTCCGTTTCGGACACATGTTCAAAATAATCGCCAATCCGTCTTTCCGGTCTTGTCTGCTTTGCATTGTATTCATGCAGGGCAGCGTCAAACTCTCTACGGTAAACATTTTTCACGTCCTGCATGAGATTGGTTGTCCCATAAAGAAGCGTGATGTTATCCCTACTGTAATCCTGCGAATGATACTTCCTCAGATTGTGTTTTGCAACTCCGGCGAGTTTTGCTTTGCTGTTGATTGCACTTTTCTTGTTGCTGATATGGTTGCTGAAAGAGATTTCTCCCATGTCCTTCCTCCCTGATTTCGTGTTAAAGCAGTGCGGTTATCATCTTGGCTCCGCCATAGATGATAACCCCCTAGCAGTATTGTCAAAGTCAATGTTCCATTGCCTTCGCCAATACTGCGGGGGCTCTCCGAGGGTATCCAGTGAAATGTGCTTTCAGCATATTGGAAACAGTTTTCCGGCTGTTCAATGCTTATTTTATTGGCAATCCTTTTATTTCTGCCCGTCCCTGTTATCCTTATTTGTACCCAATATACGGGTTATGCTGAATTGCATTTCTGCTGTTGCCGGCGGTCAACTGATTTTCTTCAAAATGATTGCACTTTTTAAGTTCATTTTTTATGGAACCTATATCACAGTTTTTTCAGTGAACTTACTTTTTAAGTTCATTCTTCAAAAGTGACTGCATTTTTTGAGTTCATTTTCCAAAAATGATTGCATTTTTTAAGTTCACTGCCACCATGCGCCTGCCTTTTATACAGCCGATTTTCTTGTTACTGCTTTGACATTGCCCTTGTCCCTCAAATCCCTTCCCTCATTGACAGTCATAAACATTTCCAGAATGTCCTTTTTGATAAGTACCTTTCTCCCCACTTTCAATACAGGGAGCTTATTCCACTCTACCAGTTTCCTTAGTGTGTTCCGACCAACACCCGTGTAGTCTGCCGCCTCCTCAATCGAAAGGGCAATCTTCATTTCTGTCATTCATTCTCCTCCTCTTAAATTGCAATATGCAATTTTTATAGTATGCTTACTATACATCATTTATATTTCCTTGTCAAGCGTTATGTTATTTTAAAAATTATTTTTAACTTGCATATTGCAATAATGGTTTTGATATGGTATACTCTAACCATACCGATAAAGGAGGAAAACCAACATGAAAGACAAAGAGCTGCGCAAGGTAATCGGCATCAGGGCAAAACAGCGTAGATTGGAATTAGGCGTCAACCAGCCTTATGTTGCTGAAAAAATGGGCGTTACCGCATCCACCATTCAGAGGTACGAGGCAGGAACGATTGACAACACTAAGAAACTTGTCCTTGATGGTCTGGCAGACGCACTCCATGTTTCCGTAGAATGGCTGAAAGGCGAAACGGAGGAATATGAATCTGACATTACGGATAAAAAGGAAATGTTAATCCGTGACGCCATGTCCTCCATTCTTTCAAAGCTGCCCTATGACATGGAAACTTCCGAATCAGACTTTTCAAAAGACCTGTTGCTGCTGATGTTGCAGGAATATGAGCTGTTTGTGGAATCGTTCCGCCTTGCGTGCAGGAAGTTTAAGTGCAACAAGGAAAGCGCACAGCTTGCAAAAACAATGGGATTTGAATCGGACAGGGAATATAATGAAATCATGTTCCTGCGGGAGATTACCCACACTGTAAATGCCCTTAATGATATGGGCGATATAGTGAGGCTCTACTCCAAAAACCCTGACGCCGCCGCTGCAAGGCTTTCCGGTCTTTTATCAGGGGAAGATTCCGATTCGGTATAGCGGGACAGCAGATTTTATGCTATCCTTATTTTCAGAAAGCATTCCATCAGTTCCGACTGCCATATCTGTTCAATGACTACATACGCTTAAAATGCGTTCATTGAAAGGAGAAAGGATTATGGCAAAAGGATCAGTGCGGAAGAAAGGTAAAAAATGGTACTACCGCTTTTATGTGGAGGACGCAAGCGGTAACATGGTACAGAAAGAGTGTGCAGGAACAGAAAGCAAAAGCGAAATGGAAAAGCTGTTAAGGCAGGCAATGGAGGACTATGAAAGCAAGAAATTCATTGCAAAGGCGGACAATATCACTCTCGGACAGTTGCTTGACACATGGGCGGAGGAAGAATTAAAGACAGGAACATTGAGCAATGGCACTGTCGGTACTTATTTACAGGCAATTAACCGCATTAAACAACACCCTGTAAGCAGACGGAAACTCAAAACGGTCACTTCGGGGCATTTACAGCAGTTTATGGATTTGCTCTCATTCGGCGGAACGGTTGAGGACTTTGTTTCAAAGGGATATTCCATTGACTATATACGGTCTTATTCCGCAGTATTGCAGCAGTCCTTCCGCTTTGCGGTGTTCCCGAAACAGTACATCACATTCAATCCCATGCAGTATGTGGTAATGAGGCACAAAAAGGACGATATGGATTTGTTTGCGGAGGAAACGGACACTGACACAGGCAAGGTCAAGCCTATTTCGTATGAGCAGTATCAAAAACTGACTGCACAGCTTGGAAAACGCAGCAAAGACGCAATCCTGCCCATACAGATAGCCTATTTCACAGGACTCAGGCTTGGGGAAGTGGCAGGTCTGACTTGGCAGGACATCAACCTTGAGGAACAATATCTGACAGTCCGCAGGAGCGTCCGTTAC
>Ga0224742_10023_pt1 | contig 29777 bp, 25 predicted proteins | sample LIM_E_Water_Neg_FD_161631 | JGI IMG/M metagenome (GOLD analysis project Ga0224742, IMG submission 161631) | Enriched cells from gastrointestinal tract of the lab mouse from Pacific Northwest National Laboratory (PNNL), Richland, Washington... | ecosystem: Host-associated > Mammals > Digestive...
TGCTACAGCCCCCCTTATTTTTCAAAACTTTAACAAATCTTCAAATTTACAATCTACGATGATGTAAGTTTCCCAACAAAACTCAACAAACAATATCTTGTTTTTCCTTAATAATATGACTAAAAACAGCAATCACTGTAAAACAAAAGCCAAGATAATCCCTTTCACAAAAATACTAATACTACTCTCAATTGTTAATTCATATATGTTCCCAATGGGTAAAAATATCTTTTTTTTGACTTATCATTAAATTGATGAATAACAATGTAATGATTCAACCCATTATTATCAATTATAGCAATTGCTGGAAATCTTATATTTTTTAGTTCTGCAATATCTGTCATTTCATACGCATCTGATTGTATTCCTTGTTTCCCTAAAACTATGCTTAAATCGTTCAACGATAACCCTTGTTCTGTATGTGAGATTTTAATATCATTCATAAAATCACGTGGCAAATTTAGCCTGTATTGCTGCAATATTGTTTTTAATACTGCAATCCCACAATCAGTTATATTATTTTGCATATTATGATAGTACATTCGTTCCCTTATTCCTTTCAACCTTTCTTATCAAGGTATTCCAGATTTACCAAATATGACTTATGTATACGACAGAAGTCTTGTTCTGGAAGTTCTTTTTCCCAGAATTTCATTGTTCTCCGCACCAGATAATCCCCTGTCAGCGTAACCACAGTTGTGTATTTATCCTGTGCTTTGATATATTGAATCTGTTTCATCGGCAGGCAAAATGACATTTCATTTTCCTCTATCTCCAATACCTCACCACAAATATCCGAGAGCGTTTCTTCCAAAACACTCCATAATTCTTTTTCCTTTAATGGCTTAACAAGAAAACGGACAACATTTTTACCAAATGCCTCCATTGCCCGCTCTTGATGACTTGCCATAAAAATAATCCGTGTCTTTTTTCGATGTGTTATAAAATAATCCTTAACGCTGATACCATCCAGATCCGGCATTTCAATATCCAAAAACAAAATATCAAAATCCTTATCCGATGCAATTAATTCTCTGCCTGACAAAAATATAGAAATATCCACTGAGAGCTCCACAGAACTATCCATAACTGCATTTGTTGCACATGAATCTTTATTTTTCCCTGAAAAAAAGCCTTGCCGTAACCCGCTACGCCTACATTTTTTCTCCTACAATCTTGAAGAAATATCCTGCGCAATCTGAGCACTTATTTTCCTGCATTTCCTTAGATTTATAATATAGCAGATCTAAAAATCTTTTTCCCCAATCGAATTTAATTGACTCACATATATAATACATATATAATAATCTCATACCCAAAAGAAAGAGAACCTAAAATAACCCTGTGTAATAAATACTCACGACCGTTAAGATTTTCCAATTTCTGCACAGCCCATATTGCATAAGCGGGCAATACGTGCTGTACAGAAAGGAAAATCTAATCATTCGTGAGTATAAAAGGAATTAAATGGATATTTGAAACAAAGGAAAATGACAGAGAACAAATATAGTTATTATAGAAAGGAATTAAAAATATGGCATCAGCATTATCTAAAATTGAAACAGAAACTTATACTGAAGAAGATTATTACAGCCTTGGCGAAGATATTCGGGCAGAACTCATTAATGGGCAGTTCTACTATATGGCAGCGCCCTCTCGGATTCATCAGGAAATACTTATGTACTTGTCAAAAATAATTGCGAATTACATCGATTCAAAAAAAGGCGCTTGCAAGGTCTACCCTGCTCCATTTGCCGTGAAATTGATATATGACAAATCAAATATCGCAGAACCTGATATCAGTGTTATATGTGATCGTGATAAACTTACAGACAAAGGCTGCTTAGGCGCTCCTGATTGGATTATCGAGATCGTTTCACCCTCCGATCCCAAACACGACTATATCACGAAACTGAACCTGTACAACAACGCAGGTGTCCGTGAATATTGGATTGTCGATCCTATGTACAGCAGAGTTTATGTTTACAGTATGGAAGCCAATAACTTTTATGTTAATAGTTATTCCTTTCATGACACGATTAAAGCAGGTATATTTGAAGATCTGTATATCGACTTTTCTAAATTGGATATAGAAATCAAGTAGAGGAATGTCCTTCTCCACTACTCGTACGCTGCCGATGCGCCATGTAATGGCATATTTCCTCTGCATCGACGTGAACATAAACACATAAGCGCTGCCAGCCGACAGCGCTTTAACCTATAAATATTATACTATACAATTTCAGGAACCGTATAATGAACAATACTACAAATATCCTCTCGACCAATTGTTTCAAACTCAACAGTACACTTTAGTTGTTCTTCGATATATTCTTTTTGTACCCTAAGAAACTCTGCTGCATCCGCACTTACCAATGCCAAAATATAATGTACATTATTTTCGTCCAATGTATTTTGTATTTTCATAAAATACTGATAATTTTGTATTTCAAACCGTTTAGGATTCACTTTACATTCATAAAATTCCCCATACTTTAAATTATTTATCCATCCCGCTATATCTATGGTTTCTTTATGAAAAGAATTTCCTTTTCCATATTGAGAAATAATGCGTTTTCCATTTACATATATCCGACAGCCTGTACAAAAAGTATCATTTTTAAAACGCTCTTGAACCATTGCGCCTATCAGTTCTTCAAATAATATACCTCGGTACCTGTGTAATCTTTTGTCTGCATACCTTAATCCCTTTTTCCTATATAGTTCTTCATTATGCCAGCGGATTTCTTCCCCAAAATTGTCATCTAAAATGGTCCAATAAAAATCATATACTTTTTGCGTAAAAACACTATAATCCTTTCTAGCAGTTTCGTCCAGTCTTCCTATTTTGTATGTTTCATATAATTTCAGCAGCTTATTTATATCATATAAAATATGTTCACTATATGTATCAAATGTATTTAGAATTTCACATAGTATTTGTACAAAAATATTATTCTTTATTGCTATTTCTACCACTGGTCTAACATACTTTTCCACACCGAAATATTCATCATCGACACGTTGAAATGTAACTTTCATTATTTTGCTTTCTCCAATGTTTTCATAACATCAATTGTTGGAATCATTATTGGGTGTGACAGCATTTTTGATGATATTGTATACAAATCTTCTCTAATGTACGACCACAGTATACGGACACCCTGAACTTCCATAAATTGCACTGCCGACTTTTCATCTGTAATTTTTTCTGAGAATTGAAAAACGCCAACTTTTTCTTCCTCAAAATAGTAACCATTATTTTCCACACATATTTTTATATATGACTTTCCCATTTTCTCATCAACAACCTCGCCACGTGTTTCTGCCTTAATTCGATATTTCATTCCAGCCTTCTCCAATTTCTTTTCCGCATTAAACCGAATCGTTTCAACATGAACCAATTGTGTTGGAAAAAATACTAATTCTTCCACTTTCATAACGCTATCCCCCATTTCATCCAAAATATATGTTCCCAAACAATCGAGTAGAGGAATGTCCTTCTCCACTACTTACCGCGTACCCATGCGCCGCTTCAACAGCATACTTCATCTGCACGGGGCTAGGCACATAAAAAGGAATCCCTAAAGATTCCTAATTCTGCAACAATATATACAATATCATTATTTTCTAAAACAGCTTCTTTACATCCATCTATCTTACCAACTAAAGTTCTTTTCTCACCCATAAATTCATGAAAAAACTCATTCGGAATATGGAATAACTGATCTATCAATTTTTCTGTGCTGTCCATTGAATTAGAAAGCAAAAATTGGTACACATCAATAAATCCCCTTATCCGCTCTTCATCTATGTCTTGTAACTGTTGAATGGTATCTGAAAAAAGTATATAACCGCTCTCTTCAAGCCAGTATTCCAATCTTTTAATTAAATATTTTTCTCTATCGGAACAACCCTTTTCAAATACTTTACAATGAAGCTTCTCTACTGCTTTTATATAAAAGTGTATAAAGTCTAACAATTCGGAGCGATATTTTTTTTTACTATTTTGCAGATTATCAATTATATACTCTTTTTTCATTTTCCCACCCAGCTTCCTTCTAAAACAGTATTTACATTTTCGTCAAAACTATTAAAAGAAATTGCTGATTTCCATATTTTTTATATTTTATCATATCCGTCAAAGTGCGTCAATCCCAAAATTAAAATTTGATTACATTCACAAAATGGAAGGTTACTTTTCACACTCACGCCAAAGTAGTGGGAATTATGTGCCAAAATGCTAAAAGCTTTTGCTTTTTTACTTTAGCATTTTGTGTGCAAAATTTGTTATAATTCACACCTCAGTAACCTATAAGCTGATAAAGACTGGCATGGGTGTGAATTGTAGCTATGGAAGAGTAATTACAACATTTATGTGCATTTTACAGTTATAGGCGGCAACGCTGTACCTAATGGTACTTATCTTTCTGCCTGCGGCAGAATCACACAAAACCGTGTTCCAATCCCTTCACGGCTGGTAATTTCAAAATGCCCTTGGTGGCGTTCCACAATCCACTTGGCTATAGAAAGCCCTAGTCCCGTTCCGCCGGTGTTGCTGTTTCGCACTGCGTCGGCGCGGAAAAAGCGGTCAAATACGTGTTCTACATCCTGCTGTGCCATACCGATACCATTATCCTGTATTGCAAAAAAGGCAGTGCCGTCTGCCCTGCTGCCTACACGGATAATAATCTCTTCTTTTTCAGCAGTATATTTTGCTGCATTATCAATTAAAATACGTGCCGATTGTTTTAGCATATCGCTATCACAAAAGACTTCGGTGCGCCCTTGTTCTTCGAAACTGTAGTGATGTTTTTCATCTATCATCAGTGATTCCTCATAAACCTCCTTTAAAATATCATTTAGGCAGTGCTGTTTGATGTCAAGGCTCTGGCGGTTAGAATCCCCTCTTGCGAGAAATAAAAGCTGCTCTACCAATTTTTGCATATGGTTGGCTTCATTTTGAATTGCCTCGATAGATTCCGCAAGGATTGCCTCGTCGTCTTTTCCCCAGCGGTCGAGCATATTGATATAGCCCTGAATCACCGCTATCGGCGTGCGCAGTTCATGGGAAGCATCCGATACAAACTGCGCCTGCTGTTTGTAAGAAATGCGGATACGCTCTAATAAATTATTTAATGCCGTTTCAATTCCGCGTAACTCCTTGTCATGCATATGAATCCCATCATCAATTGCTTCTACTTTTAGATTGGAAATTGCGTCCTCTAAATTGTGGTATTTCGTTTCGTCAAACGCTAAGTTACTTAGTTCCTGCGCTTTTGCTGCAATTTCATTTAACGGCTTTAATTGTCTGCGCACCTGTCTGGCACCATACAAAGCCATACCTTGCAAATGTACTAGCTGTACAATAACTACAACAAAGCCTGCTATTAAAAACAGTCGCAGCCAAAGTCCGATTTCAATTTCATATAAAATATCATTCTTTGTCGTTCCTACTTGATAATAAATCTTTGCTTTCCAAAATTTCTTCCAGCGAGGCTGCTGGTTATTTTGCTGCTTTTGTGCCGATTCTGCCAAATCGTTTGTTTCTTCTGATGTTTCTTCCCACATAAATGTTCGATATCGCAGCGTACACGTTCCTGTCATCGTTACATCGAGTCCATAAAAAAATATAATGCCAAGCAGTACGCATATTAAAATATCAATCTGCAAATACGCACCAAATCGCTGCCATATACGCCGCACATTAATTTCATTCGCGATCGAAGTCACTTTGATATTGTCTGCTTTTTTTTTCTCATTTTTGATTTCTATATTTTTACTCACTTCACATCATCCTTTATGCAATACCCCACACCCCGCACAGTCTGAATAAGCTTTATATGATATACATTGTCCAATTTGCTGCGCAAATACCGCACATATACATCAATAATATTGGTTTCCCCCATATAATCATATCCACAGACTTTTTCCAGCAGCGTATCGCGTGATACTACAATATTTTTGTTTTCCAGCAGCACACGCAGCAGTTCAAACTCCCTGTGCGTCAACTCCACCAGTTCAGCGCCGTAATGTACTTCGTAACGCTTCACATCCATTGTAAGTTCTCCGCAGGTCAGCAGATTTTTGTCGCTGCTTATGCTACCTGACCGTTTTTTCAAGATTAGCCGTATCCTTGCCAGCAGCTCTTCAATGGCAAAGGGCTTTGTCATATAATCGTCAGCACCACCGTCTAATCCTGCCACTTTATCCATTACTGCATCCCGCGCTGTCAGCAGAATTACTGGGATATCAGAGTTTTTCCGCAGCCTGCGCAGTACCTCAAAACCGTTTAATTCCGGAAGCATAACATCCAGAACCATTAAATCCGCCTGCCCGCTTTGTGCCTTTTCTAATCCCTCTCTTCCGTTTGCTGCCTTTAACACCTGATATCCCTCATGGCGCAGTTCCAATTCGAGAAAACGCCCAATTTTTTCTTCATCTTCAACAATTAATATTGTTGTTGCCATAAATCCTCCTCCATATATGAATATTTACTAAGAAACGGTCAATAAATAACGCATCCATTTGACTTGTCTAAATGTCCATCTGCAGCATCAGATAATCTTGACGCAGCCCGCTTTTTTGCAGCGGAACATTGATACAGCGTCAAATTAACAAGTTATTTATTTACAATTCCTAACAATTCCATTTCTGCTTGTGTCAAGTAAGGAATAAAAAAATTAAGATTTTTATTATTTATTGTAGATTCCAAACGATGCCCATAAATGTCGTTCCATTGGATTTAAAAATGCTGTTGGCATTCCAACAAACGTAGCCATTGCAGCAACTACACCCATAGGTGGTAAAATTGGTGTGAGAACCGTAGCTATCACTCCACTAGTTGCACACACTTTTCCAACGTTTTCAATAACGCCTTTAAATTTCATTGCTTTTTGGACTTTTACAATATCATCTTCTATCATTTGCATATTATCATAGTTCTGTTTGGAAATAGCAGACATCCACTCATCCACTTTTTCTCGATATGCTTTTGCCTCATCTGTTTGCACCAATTTAACATTATCTTTCAATGATGAAGCTGTGTATATTCTGTCCAACCTTTTAGATGTGTATTTTAATATTTTAATAGTTTCAGCTCCTTCTATAACAGGAACTTTTTCGCTAGCATAGGATGAATCAGCCGTATCAGAATTCGTAGCGTTAATCACTGGAGATAATAAATCATTATGATAGGCTATATTGAACAGCTCTTTATATTCTTCAAGTACTTCAATAAGAGGATTACGATAAATAAAATCTCCCAGTTCTATCAAATGGTCAATATCAATACCAGTGTAATCCCTTTTCGGTTCAAATTCAAATGCTTTGAGAAGTCGAACCTGACTGTAGCTGACATTGTATTGCCTCTCAAATTCTAAAAATTCTTCAACTTTTTTATTCCATTCATCATATATCTCCCTAATTCTATCTATCGTATAATACTTGATATCAAGTCCTTTTTCTGCCATCATCCATTGAACCGTATCTATATCAAAAGTGAAAAACCCTTCTACACCATCCTCACATTTTTGGTATGGCATGATAATTTTTTTCTCAATCAGTTCCCCATCCATACAACCATATGTAAATGGATCTACATAAACTGTACCAGCAACTGTAAATTGTTCAAGAATCATTCGTGCAAACCATGATGAGGGTGTATGCCGTGTCACCATGTCAAAAACCCCATCTGTCTTCCCTTTTTCACAAATCAATCCCTCCTGTGCCGCCATTGACAAAAAGGCATTTCTTTGCATTTTATCTAAAACAATCCCTTTATACATCAAGCATTCCTCCTTATCAAAACCCCGCTTGTATTAAACAACCAAGAAATTTTATTTGATAAATCTGTTTACATATCATCCACTCTATCCCAAAAACCTTCAAAATCCTTTTTCTCTATTTTTTCAACTTTTACCTTATCCTGTATATCTAAAACCATTTTCATCATTTCCTCCCTTGAATGTGGGCTATCTTCCATCACTTTATCAATGTTTATTCCTTGATGTTTCATTTTTATCAATCCATCTATAATATGAGATGTATGTTCTACAAACACTTCTTCCAAAATTGCATTTTTAGTCTTAGTGTCTGCTCCATCATACTCATCATAATATGCACTGATATACTCCGCAAACTTATTTATTTTTTCTGATGATTCCAAGAAACTGGTTAATACATCATCCTCATGATTCTTTTTACTTTGTCGAAGATATGAACCAATTTTACTGAATACTTTTTTAACAACATCGGTTGACAAATTTCCTATTATTCCACTTGCAATGGCTAATGCAATAAAATTTAAGATTTCTCCACACTGCTCTGTATAATAACGTCTGCCATTATCTTCATGCTCATATTCGATACGGCATGTCCAGCCTTGAAAAACAGCCTGTCTAATATTCTTCATTACTTTTTCATACTCTGATAGATGTATGGTTTTACCACAAATAGGACAAGTCAATATTTCTTTATCCTTTTCCTCATATACAGATGCACAATAAAAACATATTTTTCTATAATCATTCTCTTTGCGTTCCATTTTTCCTCCTCGATACATTTTACATCAAATTAAAACATATTACTTTAGCAAATAAGAGCCATAGACACCATGCCTATAACTCTTATTTTACCAGTAAATCCCACAAAATGAAATGACTTTTTTACTGCCCCTTTATCCATTAAAATATTCTATTTTTTATATCTTTTTCATTCGAAATATTCACTCAGCTCATTTTTCTTTTATTCTCCAATATCCCTTTCTTCTTCCTCCAACCCTTTCAATAGCATCAACCTTTTTTAAATCTGCAACTGCTCTCTGCACTGTTTTATATGACACACCTAAATGGTCAGCCATTTCGGACAATGAAATGTCCGTTTGCGCTTTTATAAGCTCCAGAACCTTTGTATTCACTCCCTTTCCTTTTCGGACATCATTTGTCCTATTAAAATCTTTGCTGTTTGCAACCGCAGTAAATTTAACTGTAATATCATCTCCAAGAATGCTATATTCAGGAATCTTCGCACCAATCAAATTGCATTCTTCACAAATTTTTTGAATCCCTCGTCCCCATGATTCTATATACCCTGCTCTGAAAAAAGTATTCGCCAAATCCGGATTATATGGTCTAGAATTATGTGTTTTCATAAGATTCTCTGTTGTCCAATCACTTGGAAATACACATGCGTTACTGATATACATAGCCTCATCTTCTATTCGAATTTGAATCGGAATGCCATCTTCCCATTTACAATGAATCAATGCATTGTATACTGCCTCTCTCACTGCTTCCCTTGCATATGGATACATCTCCACACGTACCTCTTTGTCATAGGATATAAATGCCTTTAAGTATTTCAAATAAATCAGTTCAACCACTCTGTCTGCAATTAGGATAAGCGATCCCTCTACTACATCCTGATATTGAAGATCAGAACCTATACCAAACTTCCCAATTTTCACATAACAGCCAGTAAAAAAACGTTGCGGATTACGATAAAAAAGCAAAACTGCTGCCCGTTTCAGTTTTCCGTCAACAATCAAACCCAATTTATTAAGCAATTCCTCATTTATACACTCCAAATCTTTACGTGTCATTCGTTCTGTACGAACAGCCTCACGGCGAAAAATTTCAAAACTCTCTATATCTAAGTCTCCAACAGAAACATTGTCTATTGGAACAGCATCCCAACGATATCCTGTCTTTCTGACAAGAAATTCTGTCAGTGCCGAACCGCGAAGTTGCTGCTTGGTACTTCCGCTCCTATAATGATACTCACCACGATAGCTGACCGGATACGAACTTGGATTTACAATAATCTGAATATATTGTTTTCCATTCTCATCTAAGCAATTTACATCGGCTATAATCCCCATTGTATCCTTAATTTTATTGGGAATATCCTCAAGAAGTTTCTTACAGTCAGCCACACCAACAATCTTCCCATTATCATCAAGTCCAATATAGATGCATCCTCCTTGTGCATTTGCAAAACCGCACACCCATTTTAAATATTCATCTCTCCATGACTCTTTATATTCTGTGTTCTGACTTTCTGCCATACTTCTTATCCTCCATCTAAAAATACCTCCACATATTGTTACAAGAATGCCATTACCTATGAATACCTGAAATATCAAGATTCTATTACATCATCCTCCATGCATAAAACTTACTTTTAAAAAGCCCTATTTATCTTTGCCATCTATCTGGAATCCATAAATATATCAATATATTTTTGCGCAGCGAATATCCTATTTCTATGCTGCTCATTATCCCTTTTTACAATATTCATTTCTACCAGCATATCCACCCTGCTTAACGCAGTGTTATAAGAAATCTGAAATACATCCACTAAATTATTAATCATAAAAACAGGTGTTGTTTCAATAAAGTCACATATTCGGGACAACTCCCCCGAAAACTTAGCGCTACGTTGCAAGTTCTTTCCTATCTTAGACCTTTCATCAACTGCCTCCTTAATCCGTTTTATAGCTTGGTTAGACGAATCAATAATACATTGCAAGAAAAACTTTATCCATTCCATATAATTTCCAAAATGCTGTACTCCAAAAAACAAATCCAAGCAAACATCATTATGCTTGCAAAGGTATTCTGAAATAAATAAACATCCCTTTGATAAAATCCCTTTCTTCATAAGCAATAAAGCCGGCAGCAGCCTCCCTACTCGCCCATTCCCACTGCAAAAGGGATGTATTGTCTCAAATTGGTAGTACATTAATGCCGTTTTAATCAAAATATCTACACTCTGATCTACTGCAATATACTTTAATAAATCCAGCAACAACTCATCTATATTTTCTGGGGACGGTGGATTATATTCTTGCATATTAACAATAACGTTTGGGCGCATTAAAAACCCTTTATTCCTAATCATACCTACCCCATCTGCCCAAATTCCATCCATAACAGAATTTTGCAAATCACATAAATTATTTTTTGTAAAAACCCTTTCTGGCAGACTATGAAAAGCCTTGCAACAATTTATAGCACTCTTTGTCTCTGCCAAATTATTGTTCCCAATTAATATATCCCTATAATGTACCGCAATATTATCAATTCTACATGAGTAATATGCGTCACCACAAATCATCATTTCTAAAAAATGTTCCACATTTGGAATATATCTTATCATTCCTTCCAAAATGCCAATCGTGCGATGCGCCTGTATCAAAAGATCTGTAATATCCTGATCAATTCTGATATTTAACAAATTTAATTCAGTCGGCAAAAAGGTCCAGTATCTTCGATTTCGCTCTACATCAAAACTTTTATAAAATGTTCCGCTTACTGTACGCATTCTTCATAACTCCTATTTAAATAAATAATTTGCAATAAGCATTTCAATTCATACGCTATATTGCAAATTATATCACTTTTTTGAATTATATCAAGTTATTCCATGAATAACGTAAGATTCAATATATTTAAACCCTAAAATCCATTTTTACATGGAAAATAAGCATTCCGGAATGACTTCCTAATGCTTATCTCCTGCTTCTGCAGTATTATCTTTTATCGATCTTGTGTATTGGATGTTTGGTTAAACTCATTCTTAATGCTCTCTGCAGCGTCTGCTACATTATCCATAGCCTTATTAATATCCACCGAAACAATATCCGGTCCTGCGAAATGATAACGCATATTGAAGAACAGTCCGACTACCATAAGCGGCAGCACTACCCAGAAAGCAAAAAACAACATCACAACTAATAATGTAATCGGCACTCTAAAAATCTCGTGATTGTCCTGCTCCACACAGAAACTATTGTTGTTGCCCTTGTTAATCCAGCGGATACACCAACTGCAAAACCGCTTAATTGCATCTCCAAACGTTTCTTTGTCTTCTGGCTCTGATTCCATATCGACAGTTTTCTTCTCAAACTGTGTGGAAAAACTAGAATGTTCTGGTCCATGCACTTTACCGTTCTGTTCCAGATAAATCATTGCTTCGAGAATATCCCAGTCACTGTTTTCCAGTGCTCGTTTTGCCTCCTCATATGTTACATTTGCCTTTTCTTTTAATTTTTCTACCTTTTCAAAATTATCCATATTTTTCTCCTTTCTAAACATATGTTGCACAATTTTTACGCATATTTCATGTATTCTTTTCGCATATCTTTTACTTTTTTTATATTCTATAGATATCTTACACATTCCTTATGTCTATATTGCACGTTATGCTCTTACTATACTCTGGATATTTTTTATTTTGTTTCCTTTGATGATACTATCATACTAGATAAACATTAAATAGAAATGCAGCAAAGATTAAAAATAGATTAAAATTAATTTAACCGTCTGATACTTCCCAACATACTATCAGACGGTCAACGATATACACTTATGTATACTGAACGGTAAAAGATTTGCTGTTCGATTACGCCAGCCGCACGCTGCAATTTTTCTTTGTGTTGCTGTATGCATATTATTATACTTAGGAATTGTCAAAAAATAACTTGTTAATTTGACGCCGTATAAATGTTCATCTGCAAAGAGGATCATCGCAGGCGCAGCGGGCTACGTCAAGATTATCTGATGCCGCAGATGGATATTTAGACAAGTCAAATTGAGGCGTTATTTATTGACAGTTCCTTAGCATAGCAAAGAATGTAACAATACGCACAATTCTTACAATTTCGCTGCCTGTGCAAGCAGTTGTACACAGCGCTCTAAGCCAAGCTTCCCGCTGTCAAGACAAAGTTCAAAATATTTTGGGTTCCCCCACTCCCATTTCGTAACAGAATTATAAAATCCGTTTCTGCGCTTATCAATTTTCTTTAATACGCTCTCTGCCTCAGATTCCTTAATGCCCTCTTTGTCTATTGCCCTTTTCATACGAGTCTGAATATCTGCATGGATAAACACCCGCAGGCAGTCCTCACGATCCTTTAAAATATGCCCTGCTGCACGCCCTACGATAACACATCCGCCTTCTTCCGCAGCACGCTCAATAATACTCTTTTCCTCAGCAAACAATTTTTCTGCCATAGGTAAATGCTTATCATTGGAATTGCCGCCAAACGGTGTCTTAGAAAGATTAAAAATCAAACTTCCTGAACTTGTTTCCTCCAAATTTTCAATGTAGATAGGCGGCGTTTTTAAATTCGCAGCAGCCTCATGCAGAATATTGTGATCAAACAGCTTATAACCCAATTCCTCTGCCAGCTTTCTCCCGATTTCATTTCCTCCACTTGCATATTGACGCTCAATTGTAATAACACGATACATACCAACTCACTCCTTTCCTACAGAATCCATATTGTGTTGCTACGGATTTCTATAATTTACATTATACCATGTTTTTGTCTTCCATTAAACACTTTTTTACAAATTTTGCTGTGACGTCTTTGCTTCTACTCCCATATACTCCCGAATTAATGGGGGTATCTGTGACAGCATATTGTCGACATCCTCAAACATAGCACTCTTTGTTGTTCCAAGACTGTTCGCATAGTTAATATGACGCACCACTTCCTGATACTGTGTTTTTGTCTGCTCAAAATACCCACATAATGCTTCCAAAGAAGTTTTCGAATCATCAATTACATCTGATATTTCTGTCTGCACCGTTGATGCACCCTCGGCTGCCTGCGTAATTTGATCAAACACATTGTATGTTTCATCTACCTTATTCAGACTTTGCTCCAACGCTTGCAACGAATTGGTAATACTTAAGTTTAATTTATCCGTTCCTTGTTCTACATCATTGATACCAACATCCACCGCTCCAACTAAACTTTTAATTTCATCCGCCAGATGCTTTACCTCCTCCGCAACAACGGCAAAGCCTCTGCCCTGTTCGCCTGCCCTTGCTGCTTCAATCGAAGCGTTTAATGCAAGAATATTGGTCTGATTCGCAATGGCTACAATCTTACTAGTACATGACTTTATCTCTTTTACTGACGCTTGAAAATCCTCAAATGTACTTTCCATCTCACCAAAATGCGATTTCACCTGCAAAGAACTATTCTTTAATTCTTCCACTTCTCCCTGCGCCTGAATAACCGACTGGGCAATCTCACCTTTTACTGCACCAAACTGCCCCGAAACCTCGTTAATATTTAGAAAAGCCTGTTCAAAATCATGCAGTTTTTCCTGGAAAATCTCTGCTTCTTTTAAGACGTCACCAAATGAAGCGCTTACACGGCTAAGCTCTTCCAAAGAAGCAACCTCTTTTTGTACCAGATCTTGCTGATAATCCTTTAAACTATCTGTTACATACAATATCGGATACAGGCTGTTTTCCTTCACAATCTCCTGGGTTTTCTTTTTAAAAATCATACTTTCTCCCATCTGCGCATTTCTATACGCGTTCTAAATAACCAAAATTGTAACAGTTCAGATAACCCATTGAACTATTACGTATCCAGCCATTGGAAATCGCTTCGCGATGGGCTGGATACCTCCAACCACTACATTTTATTACGGTCAGCGCAGTAAATGCGCAGACCTACCTGAACTGTTACCCTAAATTTCTCTATTCAAATACTACACAAGTCATAGACTGGTTCACAAATCGATTGTTATAATGCTCTCCATATCCCACAAGACCAGCATGGTTTCCCAAAGTACTCATATCACGCAAATAATCGTCCATATATTGATTGTCGGTAAACAACAGATACCGAAACAGACAGTTTACAGAAAATACTGCTGAAATCTTAGTAAAGTCCTTGCGAATTGTTTGAATTGTATTCCTTACAATCGCCTTATAGTCCCCTAATTCCAACATAATCAGCACATCTGAATCATTTACCTGACGAAAACACGCCAATGCATCACCTTTTACTTCTTTAATAGAAATAATACAAATTTCATTGCCATGCACTCTGCCAAATGGATTTTTAAACGTCTGCGTTAATATCTGCTCCTCTGTCACGTGCAAAATATCTTGATAAACGCGCTTCGCAGACTTTCCGTTTAGTTCTCCAAGAAGATAGTTTTCCTTATCCGTACCAGATGCGATAAAACGGTATTTTCCCATTGGATGATAAATATTTTCTTTATATGCCTTGATTTTGCCGCCGTCATTTTTTACCAGTGCATAAGCAACTGCATCATTATAAACTTTACCATTAGCGGATACTCTGCCGCCATCTCCTGTACCACCTACCAAAGAAATATTTTTATGTTTGAGCACACTGTAAATGGTGGTTAATACACAAGCATCATTTCCCGAACATAAATCAATGCAAATCGTGTCTTTTTGTGTTCCGTTCACTTTGCTGACATCACGCTGCAGACGCTCAATATATTTCACTGGGGTAGTAGAAACTCTTTCCAATACATTAGCGGCAGCGGTTACGCCGTCCCAGAATGCCACTACACTCACGCCCTTTTCAACGACCTTCGTATCATAACTCATACCAATACAGCCGATGCTGGGAACATGGGGAAATAATCGTTCTAACTCTTTTACGTGTTCTTCAAACTGATCGCCGTTAGACAACAGTATAATTAATTGCGGATTCTGCAATCCTTTGACAGCTTCCCTTAAATTTCCGTTCTGGCTTTTACCAAAAAATTGTTTCATTGTGCTGTTCCTTTCTGTTAAAATTCCTCTAAGATAATTATGAAAAACCCCCTTGCTTTTTGTGGAAACTACCCCGCCACAAAAAGAAGGAGGTTTTCAGGATTCCCCGCCTGAGCCGCCAAAAGCTTATTATGGTTTTAGATGGCTGTACAAAATATCCATTTTTCCATAGTCCGTCGTAATCTCCAAAATAACGCTGTTGGTAATATTGTAATCTGTTTCATTGTAATCATGTGTATATAAGCTGTTAGTAAAACGAATCCCACCTGTCCCATTATCATCAATCGCACTCATTGCATATGTAGAAATAATACTGCCAATTTCCATAAGCGCCGATTTCTCAATATCATCCAAATGGTTTACATCCGCAAGCACCATACCACTGATTTTATGATATAAATACTCCGCAAGCTCACTCGACATTCCATACAAAAACAAATGTTTACTTTTTCCTTCTGCTATTGTCCTAACAATAGCAGCACCTGCTACGTCACCTTTATAAATACAGCTTTTCGTACCCCGAATCGGTATACTGTACATCTCAGTAAGCAGTTTGTTTGCCACACTTTGAATAAAACTGTCTATATCGGCATAGGATTCCATCTCCTGTAGAGGAATATTTTTAACAATCTTCCTGTCGCAGATGCACACATGATTCACAAGCCACGCCAGAAGTGTTCCAATAAAGCTTTTCAATGTCTTTGCAGAAAAATCATTGTTAAGCTGCTCTTTATACACAAGTACCGTATTTTTAAATTCCTCATGTATTTTATGATGCTGCTCATAACTTACATATTTTCTATCTCTCTGCAATCTCTCCTCTGCTTCAAAATGCGTAATTGTGTATCCAATAAGGAAATCTATAATTTCCATGCATTCCCGTCTATTAGTTTCCTCATTGCCGCTCTTAGCAATCTCTAACAAATTCCCAATTTTGTCGAATAACTGACGATGCTGTTCATCAATTTTGTCAATTCCGACCTTGTATTCATCTTTCCATAAAGTCGCCATAATCTATCCCCTTTTCCGTGTATTGAGATTATTCTCTTTTCGTATTGAACATATAATTTATTCAATTTTGTGTTCAATATGAAAATATTATAACATCACTTGGAAAATTTATCAAGAGTAACCCAAAAGGGCAGCAAACTTTTCGTCTGTGCCCTTTTAGCGTTCGTGTTTTGTAGTTATATTTATATAGGAAATTATTCAACATCCGCCAGCGCCAGCATATCTTCCTCGCCTGTTCGAATCTTTACTACCTTACCGACATTGTAGACAAAAATCTTTCCATCACCGATATGTCCTGTGCAAAGTACCTTCTTTGCTGCTTCAATCACTTTCTCTACTGGAATGCTTGCAACAACAACCTCCACCTTTACTTTAGGAAGCAGCGTCGCATCCACTTCTGCACCACGGTACTTTTCTCCAGCTCCCTTTTGAATACCACAGCCCATTACTTGTGTTACCGTCATACCAGTTACGCCAATATTGTTCATCGCTTTGCGCAGCACATCATATCTTGCTAATTTCGCAATAATAACTACTTTATAAATACCACTTCCAGCGGAAACTTCTTTAATTGCTCGCTGCACTTCCTCATGATGCACATAAATGCTTGATTCTGCTGCTGCACCACTTTCACTGCTAAGCTGTGTATCACTGCCGAGCTGTGTATATTCGTTTTCTTCCATAATCATGGTGTTGGAAATATCCATCATACTAAATCCTGCATAAGCAGAAGGAAGTCCATGCTCCGTTGCATCCAGTCCCACAATTTCCTCCTCCTCCGTAACCCGCAGTCCAAATATTGCCTTAATTACAAGGAATGTGATTGTGATTGTGACAGCCGTCCATGCAATTACGCACACCATACCGATTAACTGTTTGCTCAGCAGACTGAAGCCGCCGCCATAGAATAAACCGGTAAATTCTTCATTTCCGGGTGCCGCAGTTGTGGCAAATAAACCAACCGCAATCGTTCCCCAGATACCATTTAAACAATGAACCGCAACCGCACCAACTGGATCATCAATCCGCAGCACATAATCCAAAAGCCATACGCCAAACACCACCAGCAAACCTGCTACTGCACCGATAATAATAGAGCCGAATGCATCCGTAACATCACATCCTGCTGTAATCGCCACAAGCCCCGCAAGGGAAGCATTTAAACTCATAGAAATATCTGGTTTTCCATACTTTACCCAGGTAAACACCATACATACTACTGTTGCAATTGCTGGTGCAATCGTTGTTGTTACAAAAACAGAGCCAAGCTGCTCTACAGAAGTACAAGCCGCACCGTTAAAACCATACCAGCCAAGCCAAAGGATAAACACGCCAAGAGCACCAACAGTCAGATTATGCCCCAAAAACGCATTGACTTTTGTAATCTTTCCGTCCTTTTCCTTTGTAAACTTACCAATACGAGGCCCGAGCATCTTCGCACCAATCAAAGCAGAAATGCCACCCACCATATGTATTGCGCAAGAGCCTGCAAAATCATGAAATCCCATCTGTGAAAGCCAGCCACCGCCCCAAATCCAATGCGCTTCAATCGGATAAATTAACGCCGAAATCACGCCGGAATATACACAATAAGAAAGAAATTTCGTCCGCTCTGCCATAGCACCGGAAACAATTGTCGCAGTTGTCGCACAGAATACTAAATTAAATACAAAGTTTGACCAATCAAAATCAGCATAACTTGTAAAAATATCAAAACCCGGCTTACCGATTAGACCCACCAAATCCTCACCGAACAGCAGCCCGAAACCGATAAGAATAAATGTACATGTGCCAATACAGAAATCCATTAAATTCTTCATGATAATATTTCCTGTATTTTTCGCTCTTGTAAAGCCAGCCTCCACCATTGCAAAACCAGCCTGCATCCAAAACACCAGTGCAGTTCCAATTAAAAACCATACACCGAATAATTGTTCATTGATAACACTTAAAATTTCCTCAGTCATAACAATTCCTCCTCATACTGTCAATTTGCAAAAACAGGTGCATTGTATTTACCGCGGATTTTTAAATGTACCTATTCGATAAAGCAGGGTAAGCGAAAAATATTTCTCTCACCTGCCTGCTACGCAGTCTGTACACCGCTTTTGCGGCATCGTTCTACCACACAAATCTGCATGGGGCTGCGCAATCGAGCAGAGAAAATTTATCTTCCCTACTCGTGCACCGACGCGGGCAGCTTTAGCTGCATATTTCCTTTCCGCGTCCGTGTGCATAAAAAAGGTGCTATGAGAGTTCTTCTCACAGCACCTTTGCTTTATGTTTGTTATCATACCATTAGATCAGACGGTTGTCAAATACTTTTTTCGTTTTTTTCCAAATTATCCAAAAAAAGACTATTCAGCGCACAAAACGATCTTCTTTTTATTATCATATAAACTATATATTCCCTTAACTCTAGATCCTACTTTCTTATCCGATACTCTAAATACTGCGTTCCCTCTGTCTGCTGGTTGGTTATTGCCGTAAATCCCAGCTTTTCACACAATTTTCTTGACGCAGTATTTTCCGTATGTACTATAGCTCGATAGTCCTTATGTTCCAGTTCCTGCATACCATATGTAAGGATTGCACTGCACGCTTCATACGCATATCCCTTATGCTGATAAGGTTTTCCAAGCATAAAGCCAAGTTCCAGCCCGTTATAACCCTCTTTGTATTCTAATCCGGCTCTGCCGATTAATTCGCCGCTCTCCCGCAACACAATGCCCCACATCCCATATCCATAAAAGCCATATATATTTTTAATATACTCGCTTGTATACTCTATTTCCTGCTGTATATCCTCAAAAAGCGGCTCCATGTACTTAGTTACCGATGCATCTGCATACAATTCATACAATCTCGGCACATCCTCGACCGTAATTTCGCGAATTGTAAGCCTGCCTGTTTCTATTAGTATCCAAGGAAGCCCCATTGTCCTCCTATATACCTTATCCATATACTCCGCATCAATATCGCTTAACTTTTCCACACAAAATGAACCATTAGGAAAGCTATCATTGCGGTTATTTTCATTCAAATACACAATATATGGAATATGATTTGCAGCATAATACGCCGCTTCCGAAGGTCTTTGCGTTATTTTAACCATAAAAACTCCTCGTATAGATTTCGTTCTCACGTCAATGCCGTGGTAAGATTATTGTACTATATTTCACCAAAAAATCAATTGCAAAAACGACAAATATTCCAATCCTGCTTGTGTTTATTCTATAAAACAGATATAATATTTCTTATAATAAAGAAAAAGGAGATTTAAACTATGGCACAAAATCCTATTGTTACAATTGAAATGGAAGGTTTTGAGATGGAAGGCAGTGAAACGGGAAACGGCGGTATTATTAAAGCCGAACTATATCCCGAAATTGCGCCAAATACGGTCAATAATTTTATCAGTCTGATTCAAAAAGGCTTTTACAATGGTCTGATTTTTCATAGGGTTATCAATGGTTTTATGATTCAAGGCGGCTGTCCCGATGGAAATGGCATGGGCGGCCCCGGCTATTCTATTAAGGGCGAGTTTTCGCAAAATGGCTTTGAAAATAATTTAAAGCACACAGAAGGCGTACTGTCCATGGCAAGGAGCATGGTACCGGATTCAGCGGGGAGTCAGTTCTTTATTATGCACAAGACAAGCCCGCATTTGGACGGCGCTTATGCGGCATTTGGGAAAGTGATTGAAGGTATGGAAGTGGTGAACCGCATCGCTGAAACGCCGACCGATTCTTCTGATGAATCGCTAAACCGTCAAATAATTCCTTCCGACAGGCCACTCAAAGATCAAGTGATGAAAAGCGTTACGGTTGATACGTTTGGTGTGGAGTATCCCGAACCGGAGAAGTGTTAAAGCACCTCTTTACTCTTTCCAAAGTTGAAATCCTAATTATGTTGAGCCCGTCACAATTTGTTCATATATCTTTTGAAAAATGTTCAATAACTTAACATGATTTAGACACGAAAAGCCTATATACTATTAACATAAGGCAAGCAAAGAAAACTCCTTATAAAATAACAACAGTGGTAACTTTACTTAAATAACTTTTTCATAATAAATGCCAAGTAATCTTGTGGTTACTTGGCATCCTCCCTTTTAAATAAGTTTTCAATGAAAGCCCCGCGTATGTAAAATACGCGGGGTTTTCGCTTTTGGAATGAAAACTCCTTTACCCTTATTATGCTTTGCTGATAAATTCACCGCTTGTAATGCGGCCGCCGTAGCTTCCGGGAGTAATATGCTCGCCAAGTACGCTGTGAACTCCTCTTTTATTATAAGAATAAAGCAGGAATCCTTCGCACCTGTCTGCGTCAAGCCTGTCATAAACTGTCAGATTCTCGGGCTGTGCCTTTCTGCCATACTTTGTTAACTGGTATTTTGCACTGGGGTCTGCCTCAAGTATTTTTTGCAGTGCCTCTTCATCCATTGCTGCATTGTCTGACAATTCCGATCTTGCATTTGCAAGCTGGCTCTCTTCCGCCACTGCCATATACTCTGCCATCTGCCTTGACATTTGTTGTGACATTTGCTTTTTTTGTCCGCTGCGGGATTTGGTGTATACATCCTGCTTCATATACATATCAACCGCATTCGGTGTTCCGGTCATGTATGTGCCAATCGCCGCTTCAATGGACAATGCTCCCTCTGGACGCCCCCGAAACTTTGTAGCACGAGGATTGCTTTGTGCAGTCTGAATGCTGTCTATCCGAGAAAGTCTTTGCAGAATAAGCTCACGTCTTTTATTCATATGCGTCACCTCCATGTGACTGTCAAAAATAAGCTTATCTTAATCCAAAAAAACGGTTTTAAGGAAGCTTGTTAATGAAGTAAATTCCCTTTTACTTTATTTTCTCCCCTAAGAGCACCTTCCTGTTTTATGCGCCGCGCTGCAGAAAAATACAGTTCGCTTTCATGCAGTGCGCTCCTTCCGCATTTTATCAAGAAGAAGAGTTATAGTATATATCGACAGATTTCTCAAATTCTTTAGGCTTAGTCACTTTTTATTTTTTTTGCCGCTGTCTAATTTCATGGTTAGTGATATCCGCTTTTTTGCTATATCAACATCTAAAACCTTAACCTCCACAATGTCCCCAACACTTACGGCTTCAAGCGGATGCTTAATAAATCGATCGGTAATCTGCGAAATATGCACAAGACCATCTTGATGCACGCCAATATCCACAAATACGCCAAAATCAATGACATTTCTAACAGTACCCTTTAAAATCATATCTGGCTTTAAATCTTTCATATCAAGAACATCGCTGCGCAATATCGGCGCTGGCATATCCTCGCGCGGATCTCTTGCGGGTTTCTCTAGCTCCTTTAAAATATCTGTAAGCGTAATTTCTCCAATCCCCAGTTCTTCCGCCATTTTCGTTTTATCTTTTACGCGCTTTTCCAATCCGCCTGCTGTAGTGTCTGCATTATTTATGACAGCATTGTCATTTTTATTGTCTATTTCCATTGTAATGCTGCCCATAGCCGCCGCTAGTGCCTTTCCCATTACTGTATTGGTATTTTTAATAACAATATTGGATTTAGGGTTCTTTTTATTTTTGATATTGGATTCCTGTTTGGTCTTGGAAGGCTTTGTTTTAACAGCCGCTTTCTTTTGGATTTCCTTTAACTCCTCCATTGAAATATGCAGTTTTTCCAATAATTTCATCGCTGCATCATAGGATTCCGGATGAACACTGGTGGCGTCAAGTGGATTGTCACCATCTAAAATCCTTGCAAATCCAGCACACTGCTCATATGCCTTAGGTCCAAGTTTTGCTACCTTGAGTAACTGTTTCCGATTGGTAAATCTGCCGTTTGTTTCACGGTAATCCACAATATTTTTCGCAATTGTCTTATTAATACCAGAAATATATTCCAAAAGCGATGCAGATGCTGTATTTAAGTCAACGCCGACTTTGTTTACGGACGCCTCCACAACGCCGTTTAACGCTTCACTAAGCTTCTTTTGGTTCATATCATGCTGATACTGCCCTACACCAATGGATTTGGGATCTATTTTTACCAATTCTGCTAAAGGGTCTTGCAGGCGTCTTGCAATAGATGCGGCGCTTCTCTGCCCTACATCAAACTGCGGAAACTCCTCTGTTGCCAGTTTGCTTGCCGAATATACGGAGGCACCAGCTTCATTGACAATTACATATTGCAAGGGTGTATCCAATTCCTTAATTAATTCTACAATCACCTGCTCCGATTCGCGGGAAGCAGTACCATTTCCAACAGATATGATATCAACATGATATTGGCTAATTAATTTTTTGAGTTCTTTTTTTGCTTCCTCCACTTTGTTCTGTGGCGCAGTAGGATAGATAACCTTGGTATCTAGAACTTTGCCTGTCGCATCAACAACTGCAAGTTTACAGCCTGTCCGAAATGCTGGATCCCAGCCAAGCACTACTTTTCCGGCAATCGGCGGCTGCATTAAAAGCTGTTCAAGATTCTTGCCAAATACAGAAATTGCACCATTTTCTGCATTTTCCGTCAGTTCATTGCGAATATCCCGCTCTATCGCAGGTGCTATCAAACGTTGATAACTGTCCGCAATTGTTTCTTTTAACGCAGGCGTTGTATTCTCATTTTCCTTTGTAATTACTTTTGTTTCCAAGAAACGCAAAATACGTTCTTCCGGCGCTTCGATTTTTACATTTAGAATTTTCTCATTTTCGCCGCGGTTTAGCGCCAGTACCCGATGCCCTGCCACTTTATTCACTGCTTCCTCGAAATCATAATACATTTCGTAAACACTCTCAGCTTTCTCGTCCTTTGCCTGACTGGTTATTTTGCCCTCCTCATAGGTTGCCTGACGGATATACGCTCTGTAATCCGCATCATCGGATATCATTTCCGCAATAATATCCATTGCCCCCTGCAAGGCTTCTTTTACATTATTAACTTCTTTCTCAGGATTGACATAGCATTCTGCTTCTTCGATCATAGGCTTCGTGGTTTCCTGTGCTAAAATAATATTTGCAAGCCCTTCTAAACCACGCTCTTTGGCAACACTCGCCCTGGTCTTGCGCTTTGGACGGTAAGGACGATATAGATCCTCTACCACCACCATAGTTTCCGCCGCCAAAATTTTCTCTCTTAGTTCGTCAGTCAGCTTTCCCTGCTCCTCAATGCTTCCAAGCACTTGCTCCTTTTTTTCTTCCAGATTTCTTAAATAACTAAGCCTTTCATTTAAGTTGCGCAATACCTCATCATTAAGCGAACCCGTGACTTCTTTGCGGTAACGGGAGATAAACGGAATGGTGTTTCCCTCGTCTATCAATTTAACTGCAGCTTCAACCTGCCACTTTTCCACATTTAATTCTTCCTTCAGCTTCAGTATAATATCCATAAATCTGCATTTCCCTTTCTTATTTTGTTTCTGTTTTTTACATTTCTTTTTGCACAATAACACAGTACTGCACAATCCTTATCTATTATAAGACAAATAGCATGTTCGTTCAAGAAAAAAGATCACAGAAATTCCAAAATATATCAGAGAAAAAGTAACAGTTCAGATAACCCATTGAACTGTTACGTATCCAGCTATTAGAAATCGCTTCGCGATGGGCTGGATACCTCCAACCACTACATTTTATTACAGTCAGCGCAGTAAATGCGCAGACCTACCTGAACTGTTACAAGAAAAAAACTATTTATTAGAACATTGTTTTATACGAGAAAACATGATACAATACTTATTAATATTATTATGCACCGGAAGACTGCCTTATGTTTTCCGAATACAAGTCAGAAAGGATTTTATGCTATGAACCAACATAAGAGTATTACAGAATTAAAATTTATATCGCGGATGCAGATGAATGGCAAGATGGGCATTCTTATTGCTGCTATGTTTATTGAAGTAATTATCTCCACGCTTGCCCCTTTTCTTGTCAGCAGAATGATTCCAATTACTTCTAATTTCAGTCTTATATTATACTATATTGTAACATTTATCCTCCAACTGCTTATTTACGTGCTGCAAGTCGGCGTCTGCCTGTTTCATTTGCACGTTGCGTGTGAAATGCCTTGTCAAATTTCAGATTTGTTTTATGGATTTAAGAACAGTCCGGATAAAGCCATTAAACTTGGACTATTTTTTACCTTGATTAACTTTGTGTGTATGATACCCAGCTATTTTGTACAGCCCGATGTTATCCCTATATTAAGGCAACTTGCAACTTCTTCAAGCGATAATATTGAATTGCTGCAAATGCTTTATTCCGCAATGCTTCCTTCCCTTTTGGTGTTCCAGTTGTGTTCTTTGGTATATTTTATTGTTACAATATCTTTTTTTCCTGCATTGTATATGATTTTAGATTTTCCAAAAGATAATATTACCACCATTCTTAAACGATGCTGGAAAGTAATGAGCGGAAACCGCCTGCGCTATTTTATATTAAATTTAAGCTTTGTTCCCATGATATTATTAAGCCTTATTTTATGCGGTATTCCTTTATTATGGATTATTCCCCATATGCAGGTATCTTTTGCGAATTTTTATCTGGATTTAATCACAAATAGACCATCACAAAATAACGTTTCATAGGAAAAACACGACCCCTTTTAATTGGGGGTCGTGCTTTTCCATTTCAAATATGCATTGATAAATCCATCTAAGCTGCCATCCATCACGGCATCTACATTTCCAGATTCAAAATTGGTTCTATGGTCCTTTACCATAGTGTATGGCTGCATTACATACGAGCGAATCTGATTTCCCCAGCCGATTTCTTTCACTTCACCGCAAATATCCGAAAGTTTCTCAGCATTTGCCTCCTGTTTTAGCAAGAACAATTTCGCCTTCAGCATCTGCATTGCTTTGTCCTTATTTTGAAATTGCGACCGTTCGTTTTGACACTGTACTACAGTTCCAGTAGGGATATGTGTAATACGAATAGCAGAAGATGTCTTATTAATATGCTGTCCGCCCGCCCCGCTGCTTCGGTAGGTGTCGATGCGCAGATCATCTTCATTAATTTCCACATCCAAATCTTCTTCAATATCCGGCATAACATCCAGCGATACAAACGAAGTCTGTCGTTTCCCCTGCGCATTAAACGGCGATATCCGCACAAGCCTATGCACACCCTTTTCTGATTTCAGATATCCATAAGCATTCTCGCCGTTTACCTGAAATGTTATGGACTTAATCCCAGCTTCATCGCCGTCAAGATAGTCTAAAACATCAATTGTAAACGATTTTTTCTCTGCCCAGCGTGTATACATACGATAAAGCATCCCTGCCCAGTCACAGCTTTCTGTACCGCCTGCACCAGCGTTTAACTTTAATATCGCATTGCACTTGTCGTATTCTTCGGATAAAAGCGTACTGATACGCAATGCCTCAAATTCCGTAATAAAGCTGTCTAGTTCCTCTCGAATTTCAGGAATCAGTTCTGCTTCCTCTGCTTCATATCCCATCTCTATCAGAGTTTCAATATCCTCGTACTTTGTTTTCAACCCATTACATTGGTCAACAGTGCCTTTTAACTGCTTTAATTCCTTCATCTGGCGATTGGAACGGTCAGGATCATCCCAAAATCCCGGCGCTTCCATTTCCCGCTCCAATTCTTCTATCCGTTTCTCCTTGCCAGCGAGGTCAAAGTGAATCCCTCACTTCCGCTAATGGACTTTCGTAGGTCTGTAACTCTTGTTTCATCTGGTCGAGTTCTACCATTGCGTTCACCACCTTTATTATTATGATTCAAAATCTTTAGCTTTAAATATCCCTTATACAATACAGCTAATTTTGTTGCGTTTCTTTAAGAATTTCTGCCACAGCACTGTTTATATTTCTTACCGCTGCCGCAAGGACATGGATCGTTTGGATAAACCTTCGCTTCCTTTTTCACAGGGCCTTTCTGCACGGAATCATCCTTATTCGTTCCCGTTACTTTTGCCACTTCCTCGCGCTCTACCTTTTGTTCTACCTGAACATGGAGCAGAAGACGCACAGTATCCTCTTTAATATTAGACGTCATTGCGTCAAACATCTCATACCCATTCATCTTATATTCTACAAGCGGATCGCGTTGTCCATATGCCTGTAAGCCAACACCTTGGCGCAGTTGATCCATATCATCAATATGATTCATCCACTTGCGGTCAATCACTTTTAATAAAATAACGCGCTCAATTTCACGAATATTTTCTGGTTCTGGAAATTCTGCTTCCTTGCTTTCATACAACTTAACTGCTTCCTCTTTTAATTGATGCTTTAAGCCGTTTTTTGTCTTCTTATCTACTCGGTCTAAAATCACAGGACGAATCGGAACTACTGGAAGCAGCAACGTATTTAATTCATTAAAATCCCATTCTTCTGGATCCATGTCATCATTAATTGCTGTATCTACAGAACTTTCCACAATATCGGTTATCATCTTGTATATAGCATCCCGCATACTCTCACCATCTAGTACACGACGGCGCTCCTCGTAAATTATTTCACGCTGTTCGTTCATTACTTGATCGTATTCCAGCAAGTTCTTTCGGATACCAAAGTTATTGTTCTCGATTTTCTTTTGCGCATTTTCAATGGCGCTGGTGAGCATCTTATGCTCAATTTCCTGCCCCTCTGGAATACCAAGCGTATTAAACATACCAATTAACCGCTCTGAACCAAATAAACGCATTAAATCATCTTCCAATGAAATATAGAATTTCGAGGAACCGGGATCACCCTGACGTCCGGAACGTCCCCTTAACTGGTTGTCAATACGTCTGGACTCATGGCGTTCTGTACCAATAATCATTAGACCACCTGCTGCCCGTGATTCTTCGTCCAGCTTAATATCTGTACCTCGTCCTGCCATATTCGTAGCTATCGTAACCGCGCCATGCTGTCCTGCATCCGCTACAATTTCCGCTTCCAATTCATGAAACTTCGCATTTAAGACTTTATGCTGAATCCCACGCTTTGTAAGCATTTTACTAAGTTCTTCACTCGCTTCAATGGTAATCGTACCAACCAATACTGGCTGTCCTTTTGCATGTGCCTCCTGTACCGCTTCTACAATGGCATGAAGTTTTTCTTTTCGTGTCTTATATACACTATCCTGCTGATCCACTCTGGCAACCGGACGGTTTGTAGGGATTTCCACTACATCCATACCATAAATATCACGAAACTCTTTTTCCTCTGTCAAAGCAGTACCTGTCATACCACATTTTTTATCAAATTTATTGAAGAAATTCTGGAATGTAATCGTTGCAAGCGTTTTGCTCTCGCGCTTCACTTTTACATGTTCTTTTGCTTCAATCGCTTGATGCAGTCCATCCGAATAACGGCGTCCTGGCATAATACGCCCTGTAAACTCATCCACGATTAATACCTGATCATCTTTGACTACATAATCCTGATCACGGAACATTAAATTATGTGCACGCAGTGCTAAAATAATATTATGCTGAATTTCTAGGTTTTCAGGGTCTGCAAGGTTTTCAATCTGGAAAAATTTCTCTACCTTTTCCACACCTGCCGCAGTTAAATTTACCACTTTATCCTTTTCATTTACGACAAAGTCACCTGTTTCCTCCTGCTCAATGCCCATCATAAAATCCATCTTTGTCATTTCGGGCACATCCTCGCCGCGTTTGAGTTGTCTGGCTAAAATATCGCAAACCTCATAAAGCTTGGTGGATTTGCTGCTTTGACCTGAAATAATCAGCGGCGTTCTCGCCTCGTCAATCAGTACAGAGTCTACCTCGTCGATAATCGCATAATGCAAATCACGAAGTACAAGCTGCTCTTTGTAGATAACCATATTGTCACGCAAATAATCAAACCCCAGTTCGTTATTGGTAACATACGTAATATCACAGCCATAAGCTTCCCTGCGCTCCTCTGGCTTCATATCGTTGAGCACAACGCCCACCTTTAAGCCAAGGAACTCATGTACCTGCCCCATCCACTCCGCATCTCGCTTCGCAAGATAGTCGTTTACGGTAACAACATGAACCCCCTTCCCCTCTAATGCGTTTAAATACGCCGGAAGCAAGGCAGTCTGTGTCTTACCTTCACCTGTTTTCATTTCTGCAATACGACCTTGGTGGAGAATAATACCACCGATAAGCTGCACCCTATAGTGTTCCTGATTTAATACACGCTTAGCGCCCTCGCGAACCACCGCATAAGCCTCTGGAAGAATCTCATCAAGACTTGTCCCGTCTGCAACTCTTTTCTTAAACTCCGCCGTCTTTGCCCTTAGCGCATCATCGGTGAGCGTTCCCATTTCTTCCCTATAGCCTTCGATCTTCTTAACAATAGGTTCGATTCTCTTTAATTCGCGTTCACTATGCGTGCCAAATACCTTATTAATAATATTCATTTTTTACTCCAATCATAAAAAGTCCTTATTTACCAGCACCACGGCACTGAAAAAATAGCATAAATCCGTCAATACAACGATGCTACTTAATAAGCTACAGATTATTGTAGCAGATAAGACGCATAAATTCAATGTTTTTAAAATGAAGAATTTATAGTATGTAAAAAAATACGTAATTATCCATTATTATTCAGCCTGGAATTTTGCACTGCACTGTAAAATTCATAAGAAAGTATCATAACATAATTGAAATTCAGAAAAACGAGATATTTCTGGTCGACTTTGGTATGTTCTGGTAACTATAGCAAATGGCATATTCAATTGCAGGCTTGAAATTTGGCTAGTATGAATAGTGACTTTATATAAAAGTAATGCTATAATATCTCTATACATAGAAAGGGGGAAAACATATGACATTGACAAATGAAGATTTATTGGCAATATCGAAATTATTGGATGTAAAATTAGACACGAAATTTCAGACTGAACTACAACCTATTAAAGATGAAATTCGGGATTTAAAAGTTGAAATTAATACTGTTAAAACAGATGTTGGAAGCCTAAAAACAGATGTTGGAAGCCTAAAAACAGATGTTGGAAGCCTAAAAGCAGATGTCAACACACTAAAATCCGAAATGGAATCCGTTAAAGCGAGTATTCATGCCATTAATTTGCATCTTGAGAATGTCACTGACAGAAATATCCAATTACTGGCAGAAAACTATGTTCCGGCTGCTAAGAAATATGAAAAAGCAGTTCCGGAAATACAGGCAATGCAGGCAGACATCGAAATTATGAAAAAAGTGATAGCAGAGCATAGCGAAAAACTGCAAAGACTGGCG